>JACCDP011300017.1_pt1 | contig 26962 bp, 41 predicted proteins | sample 7445841 | NCBI WGS metagenome assembly JACCDP01 (sample SAMN15323441, study PRJNA562643) | freshwater metagenome | isolation source: river surface water | place: USA:Blue River Watershed | collected 2017-08-17 | reverse complement strand
TAGCGTCCCTGCGCATCAAAACTAGCGACTTTTCCGATAAAGTTTGTATCTGTGGCAAAGCGCAAAGTCATACGTTGGACAATACCGGAAGCCGCGAGCGAGTTTGACCTTCACGCTAACACGCTATCCAAGCGGTTGAAGACTGCCAGCATTGAGCCTGGGCCGGATGGCCGATGGTCAACCGCCCAGATATGCGCGGCGGTCTATGGCGACATGGACGGCGAGAAGTTGCGGGAGGTTAGGCACCGGGCCAACCTCCTAGAACTAGAGGAGAAAGAGAAGCTGCGCCAGTTACTACCAGCGGCGGACGTCGAGAGAGTCTGGGGCGGAATCATGGTTGCGATTCGCCAAAGCATCTGGAACTGCGACGCGCCGGAGATTGACCGCAGGCGATGGCTTGACGAATTGAAGGCGTTGAAAATTGAAGATTACCTAACCAAAGACACGCACGAGGAAGCCGATGAGCAATCCTGAAATCAAATGCGCGGACTGTGGTGGGCCGGTGGGCGAGACTGGACCGCCTGACGGCTGGCAACTGGAAGACGGGCGAACCGTTTGCCATCGGTGCTGCGGTGCCGACCTGCGTAGGCTTGGCGAAGCTTTGAAGCTGGAGCTGCAAATTCACAACCTGTCCGGAAAAAATGCAGCCAACCATCGCCATAGCTAAACGCTGCCTTGGCTTGTTTGACCCGCCGCCTGACGTGAAGGTGTGGCAGTGGGCAGAGCAGCACAGGCGCATGGGAAAGGACGTGACGGCGATACCGGGCCGATACCGCGTTGACTCCGCGCCATACCAGCAAGAGCCGCAAGAGAGTTTCACGGACCCGGAAGTTCAAACCACTGCTTTGCTATGGGCGTCGCGTCTTGGCAAAACAGAAATGTTGAACAATCTTGAAGGCTTCACGGTTGACGTCAACCCTCGCGGAATCTTGGTTGTCTATCCAACCCTTGACTCTGCGAAGAAATGGTCCAAGGAGTTTTTCGTTCCGATGCTAAAGGCCACGCCGGTATTGCGTGGCAAGATACGGGAGGCGCGGTCAAAGGACGCGAACAACACCATCCTGTCGAAACAATTTCCGGGCGGAAAAATCTCAGCCATCGGCGCGAACTCACCAAGCGGCTTTCGTCAGATTCAAGCTCCCGTCGTTATCTGCGATGAGATAGACGCCATGGAAAACGGCAGCGAGGGCGACCCTATCACGCTCGCGTTTCGCCGTGCTGATAACTATCGGGACAGCGTTCAGGTATTAAGCAGCACGCCGACAATCAAAGGAGCGTCACGCATAGAGGCGTGGTATGAAGCGAGCGACAAGAGGCAATGGCATTGCCCGTGTCCAAAGTGCAACCATTTGCAAGTGCTGCAATGGAGCCAAGTAGAATGGCCAGAAGGAAAGCCGGAGGATGCGCGGGTTAAGTGCGTCGCGTGTGGTGAGTTGCTGAACGACGACGAACGGAAGGTCATGATTCGCGCCGGCAAGTGGATTGCAACGGCACCATTCAAAGGCATTCGCGGTTACTGGCTAAACGGACTCAACACGCTATTCCCGGCCAAGAAAGGCTTCCGCAATCGCCTTCATCAAATGGCGGTTGAAGCTATCAAGGCGCGGAGCGATGGCGAGGCAGCAATGCAGGTGTGGACTAATACGTTCCTGTGCGAATCCTACGAACCGCCAAGCGACAAGGTGGAGGCGTCGTCAATCTCAGAGCGTGCGGAACCATACGGCGGAGAAGATTCCGTGCCAGTCCTGCCGAAGTATGTGCTGATTTTGACGGCTGCCGTGGACGTGCAAAAGGACCGCTTGGAAGTTGAGGTTGTCGGGTGGGGCGTCAAGGATGAATGCTGGGGCGTCGAGTTTCGGCGATTGCCGGGCGACCCGACGCGGGATGAAGTATGGGCCAGCCTTGACGAAATGCTGGCAACGGAATACCGGCACGAATGCGGCGGCGTGCTGCGAATATCAAGGGCAGCGATTGACACGGGCTTCAAAACCGACCGCGTGTTTGCCTACGTCCGCACGCGGCAGCCTCGCGTGATTGCGATTAAGGGCGGCAGCGAACGAGGAGCTTTGCCGCTGCAAATCATGCCGAAGCTAAACAAGCAAGGAGTCCGGCTATACCTAGTCGGCACGGATGCAATGAAGGACGCCATCTATTCCCGGCTCCAATTACAAGAGGCCGGCCCGCGATACTTTCATTGGCCGGCTGGCTTTGGATTTGACCCAGCCTACTTTGAACAGCTAACCAGCGAGCAGCGGCGCATCACCTATCACAACGGATTCCCGCGTCACGAATGGTTTCTGCCAGCCGGCAAACGAAATGAAGCACTAGACTTGCGGGTATATAACCTCGCAGCATGGGACGCGCACAAATACCACACGCGCCCGAACCTTGAAAAGCTGGCGGCAAGAATTCAGGCGGGCCAAGAGAAGCAAGAGGCACCGAAGGAATACGCATTGAATCCGGAGCAAGACAAGCCGACTGAGCCGCCGCATGAATCAAAGCCCGTTGCGCCAAAGCCCGCGCCGCGCCCCCTTGTCCCGCGCCGGTCAAGTTTCGTAAGCAAATGGTGACATCTTAATTTCTTTGGCCTTGGTAGCAATAACTCGCTACCGCTATGCCAATTTACAACGACGGACCTAGCTCAGGCTTCCAAGTCAGCTCTCGCACGCTTTCCATTAACAGCGTCACATACGTTGCGGAAAGCTTTGACTACGGCGAGGGCACCAGCAAAACTGAGGAGGTATTCAACGAATCCGGCAACCCGACCGGCTCAGTTTCATGGGCGAGCGTCCCGAAGGGGACGGCCACGCTCCAACTATCTGGCACCCAAGCCATCCCTACGCAGGGCCTTAGCTTTGTGACTGCGATTCGTGGCACGAACACTAACTTTAGCATCACTGACGTCAGCACACCCGAAGGCCAGCAGGAGCGGAAGAAGGTCAACATCAGCTTCATCAAGCTGATTAACTAATCGCCCGGCTCACCGGGCCGGGCTTCCAAAAATGGAAGACCCGCTTTTCCAAATCATTCCCGGACTACGGGCGGCAGTAGAAGCGGAGACTCGGCAGCGCGAGGTTGCGTTCCTGCCAGTCAACGAATCAATCTGTGGCGTCGAGGTGTTGCCGTTCACGCCGATTCACTTCACCGCACTAGACGCCGTGCGTTCGCCGTTTGTCCACGGCGGCATCCCAAGCGCGGGCGACGTGCTGGCATTTCTTTGGTGCGTCTCGCCAGAATACCAGCCGGGCGCACGGTTCAAAGCTTGGCGATTTGCGCGGCGCAATCGCGGGCTGGATTACTTTGAAGCACTGGCCGGCATTCAGGAATATCTATCCCAAGCTTTCGGTGACGCGCCGGGGCGGAAAGATACTGGCTTCACTCCAAGCTATTACAGCGGCACGGCGGCAGCGGTTGACTTGCTCGCGCATCAATACGGCTGGCATGAGAAAGACATTTTGCGGATGCCATACAAGCGCATATTCCAATACGCCCGTTGTATCAAGTCGAGGCTGGTTGAAAGGCCTATTCACTTTAACCGCAGTGAGGAATTGATAGCGCGATGGCAAGAGGAACAAGACAGGAAAGCCAGAGAGCTAGCCGCTAACTAACATGGATGACATCAGCTTTAAGCTTGGCCTAGACGCGAAGGGGTTTCAGCGCGGTATCACCAGCCTGAAAGCCCAGATGAAAGACTTCTCGCGGGAGCAGGCAAGCGCGTTCAAGCAAGCGTTTAGCGTTGGCGCGGCAGTTGCGGCTCTTGGCGCACTGGGCGAGCGAATGCTTGCCTTGAAGCGGCAGGCGGAAGACGTGGGCTCAAGCACAGATTTTCTGCAATCTTTGGAGCGTTTATCGGTAAAGTTTGGCGGGACTGCGGAAGATGCTGGCAATGCGATGGTCAAGCTTTCCGAGGCCATCGGCAAGGCGCGTTTAGAAGGTGGGCCAGCGGAGGAAAAATTCACCGCGCTTGGCATTGCGTTGGAAGATGCGAACGGAAACGCGCTCAACACCGAGCAGGTATTCAAGGCAATTGCAACACGCTACAAGGAAACGACTGACGCCACGCAACGCGCCGCAATTGCTTTTGAGTTCTTTGGAAAGACCGGGCGCAATATTAATAACATTCTCGGCGAAGGCGCGGACGGCATTGATGCCTACACGCGAAGTATGCGCGACCTTTGGCTAGTTGCCGGCCCGTCCGAAGTCAACGCGCTTGCCGATGCGTGGACGAATCTGAAAACGAATCTGTCAGGCATTGGCGCGAACGTATTAGGACGCGCCGCCGCTGGAATGGGCTTTGCGTTTGCAACGCTTGGCGCAATGGCGGGAGGTGCCAATCAGCGTGACGCGCTCAACATTGCATCGGAGCAGGCCGGCATTACCGGACAACAAGCGGAGGCCGCGCAACGTGCGCTAGAGATAAGCCAGAGACAAGCTCAGGAATCCAAACGCATTGAAGAAATTGAGCAACGCCGCGAAAAGCTTGCGCGGGAATCGGCAGCCGAGACGGATGTGGAGCGGTTGGAGTTTTTGAAAGGTGAGCTTCAAATTGCACGCGATTTAATGCAGGCGGAAACTGACAAGGTGAAGCGTGCTGAGAAACGGCTTGAACTTGAACGCGCCGGAATTGAGTTGCAGAAAGAACAGGCAAGGCAGGCTCAGGTTGCCGCCGAGTTTCAAATGTCCCAAATGGACGCGATGAACGAACTGATTGCACGCGGCAACCGCGCCGCGACGGCAAAGCAGGACCGCACCGCCTTTAGCTTGGAAGAATTGGCGAACGCAAACTTGCGCGGCGTAAGTGACCCTGCCCTGCGTTCCGACGTGATGAAGGCAAAGCAAGTGCGCGAGTTAGAGGCTAGAGCCGAGCGCGAGCGATTGTCCGGCAAGGTTGGCGGACTTGGCAGGGCGCAATCGTTACTAGAACAAGCCGACGCATTGCGGGCCGGCATAAAGAATCTTCGCTCAGAGGAGCGCGAGATTCAGCAAACGAAAGACCTGAACCAAGTTGCCAAAGACATTCGTGAGTTCAATGAGCTTTCTAAGACAGGCTGGAAAATCAAGTTTGCGCCATGATTTACAATGACCTACCAAACAATGGAGCGCAGACGCCGGTTGCGGTGGGCGCAAAACAATGGCGGCGTCCGTTTGACGACCTGACGGACGAGCTAGTTTTCACGCAGGAATATCGGCAGCAAACCGCCGAGTTCAAGCCGGCCCGGCTTGATACGCCGCACGAAACCCTTCCCGACTTCTTTCTAGTGGAGGAAGGGCCACGGGAAGACATTGGCGGACTTCTTAAATGGACGCGCACGTATGCCCGCATTCCTCCTTCGCGTGCCGTGTATGAGTCATACTCTTGGACCGTGCCGGGTATCGGCAGCGAAGCCGTTTATGCGGACGTGAACATTTCAAGCAATAGCAGCGCGGCGGGCGTTACTACGTTGACGACTTCCTCTAGCTCAACTGCAACCGTAGGCGATTCTGTCCTGATTGATTACACCTTCACGGACGGCGTGACCGGCACGCAATACGGGCGCAAGGTTTTGCGGACGTGCCTGAGCGGGACAAGCGGAACGACTGTCAAAGTGTCAGTCATTTCGGAGCCGGGCGGAACTGTAACCTACAACTCACTCCGCAAAGTTCAACCGGGCCGCGACCCAAAGACAGAGGAAGTGTGGAGCAAGCTCCAAATGGACTATTTCTTGCCGGGCATAACCACTGGCGTTACTGCGCCGGAAGACATTCCAGTTATCTCCGCGCTGGAAATCTTTGACAATACCGGACGCGAGACAACGAGTTTCACCGCTACCACGTCTCCAACGCTTACGGCTTGGCGGTCAACGGTTGCGGCTGGCACATGGGTTGCGGTTGTGTCTTCCGTTCCGCGCCGTTGGCTTGGTAACATTTACGAGCGGGCCACGCGATACGTGCGGGCCAAATGAGCTATGCCGCTGCCAATCACAACGCCTCTGCCGATTGTCAAAGAGGATGAGCCGGCATGGATTCTTTCGGCTGAACTGGCCAATCTGCTCGCCCGAAAGGTTGAAGCCTTTTCCAACATCCAAGCCGACGCGCCGTTGAAAATAACCAAGAGCGACGCTGGATTCAAAATCACCGTCGAGGAATGAAGCTTCCCAAATTCGAGGCCGGCCAGCTTGTAAGCGCGAAGCAATGGAACGCGATTGCGCGGGAGGTGAATCGTATTTGGGCGACGGAAACCGGGCCGGAATTGGTATTAACCAAGGGCAGCCCGTGGAAAATCCGCGCCAAGTCTGGCGTATTTGGAGACGGCATTCCAGAATTCAACGGGCCAGTCTGGCAGATATATGTTTACCGTCCTCTAGGAGTTGGGGATTACGATTTGGAAGCCGACCCGACTGCGGTTTTCTTGACTGGGCCATTTACACAGACGGGAACTTTAAGCACCAAGCGAATTGCCAAGCTTAAACAGGGCACAGGCGGAACGGTTGTGGATTCAACGTTTGCCTCAAACGCTGGAATCAATTTGGCCTCTGGATATGGATACAGCCAGCAGCGCATGGCAAAAGTGGACGGGACCGGGAAAATGCTTTTCATCGGAATAAATGAAGGGGCGACATGGCTTGACGGGCAAAACGGAGTTTTCTGGTGTGCCGAACCTGAAAACGGAACCAGACTTTTTTCGCCATTTGCCAACATTGAAGCACTGGTTCCTGGCATAACAAACACAGTAAACTACACAGGAATAGCAAGCACGCAGTCAACCATAGCACTATCAGCCGGCACTCAAGCAGGATTTGCAGCAAGCGGAATAACGCTTTATGACACAAGCGGGACTCCAATTGAAACCTCGCCCGGCAACTATCTTTTCCAAGATGGGACCGCAGATTCTTATTTCTGGCTAATTGGAAACGACGGCGCGGCGGGTTATATTTTTGAATCTGACTCAGACTTTGGAACTCAGCCGTATGTCCACGCGATAACGGCAGGGCTTGGTGGAATTGCTTTTGATAGCGTATGGGACGCAAACGCCGGCACCGGTGACTCTGCAAACCAATTTGAGCCGCCTTCTTTGTTCTATGGAGATGGAACGTCCACAAAAATAATCAGAACAGTAACATCGTGGAACGGGGTTACGCCAACATCTCCAATTAGTTTCATCCAATCAAACGGCGCGGCTCGCGGTCTCTATGTTTATGACGCGCCAGTAACGCCACCGCTAGTTGCCGCAATGATTGTAACATCGTCAGGCCCATCTGACGGAGACGCAATTTTTACGTCATCTGACCTGCAAGAGCTTCATTTGTTTCTTGATAGCAACCTTGTCAGCTTGACTGTTTCTGGAGGTGACTTTAACGCCGAAATAACCGACGCAAAATACTTCAGGGCGCGAGGAGATGGCACGCACCAGATAATTGTCTGCGGCGAATTTACCGAATATCGTGGCGAGCCGGTGCCATACCTTGTTTACATTGACCAAGACGGAAACCGACTCAGTGATTTGGAGTGGCCTTAATTTCTGGACCCTCTTTGAATGGCGCACGAAATTCCCTACGCCGAGCCGCTTTCCGTCACCGTTGGCGACTTGGTGACGTGGAAACGCACGCTTTCGGACTACCCCGCAACGACTTGGACGCTGACCTATGCGCTTACCAAGAGCAGCACGCAGATAACTATTACCGGGACGGCTTCCGGCACTGACCATTTGGTTAGCGTGGCCAAGGCTACAACGGCCAACTGGACGGCAGGGACATACGCAATCCAAGGCTACGTCACCAGCGGGAGCGAGCGGTATCAGGTTTTCAGCGGGACAATCACGCTGCTGCCCAACCTTGCCGCGCAGACGGGAGGTTATGACAACCGCTCGCACGCAAAGAAGGTTTTGGACGCGATTGAAACCGTGCTGGAATCGCGGGCCGGTAAGGAGGTGCTTTCTTGGAGCGGCTTGGAACAAAGCTTCTCACTCATCCCGACGGCTGACCTTATCACGATGCGGGACAAATACCGCGTCGAATACCAAGCCGAGCAGGCTGCCGACAACATCGCACGCGGACTTGGCAACAAGCGCAACGTCTTCACCCGCTTCACTCCCATTCGATGAAACTAGTTGAACGCATTGCCAGCCGTTTCGGATTTCAAAGGGTGAAGCCTATTGCCAGCAAGCGCACGTATGCCGCTGCTGCCGTCAACCGGCTGACGGAAGATTGGTCAACGATGCTTTCATCGGCTGACACAGAAGTCAACGGCGGGGCAAAAAAGCTTCGCGCCCGCGCACGCCAAATGGAGCGCGACAATCCTTTCGTCGAACGCTACCTCAAGCTTTTGGAAAACAACGTCCTCGGCGCGACGGGCATCGGCCTGCAAATGAAGGTGCGCGACCCTGACCGATACGAAGGCCAGAAGCTAGTCAAGGGCGGGTATGACGTGCTCGCAAATCGCACCATTGAAAACGGCTGGGAAGATTGGGGGCGCAAAGGAGTTTGTTGCACGGACGGCGTGACATCATGGGTTGGACTGCAAAAGCTTTGCCTGAGAAGCGCGGCGCGGGATGGCTCTTGCTATATCGTAAAGCACTACGGAAAAAACTGGAACAAATACGGCTTTGCGCTGCAATTCCTAGAGGCCGATTACCTGCGGGAGGACCATAACGCCGTGCTGGGCAATGGCAACACGGTGAAGATGGGCATTGAGTTCTCACCCGACGGACGCAAGGTAGCTTACCACTTTTACAATCGGCACCCCTACGAATTCGGACTGACGGCCAATGTTGGCGTGCGCTCGGTGCGCATTGAAGCGGAGCGCGTCATTCACGTATTCAAGCCAACGCGGGGCGGTCAAACCAATGGCGTGCCTTGGCTTACATCGTCAATGATGACGCTGCGGCAGCTTGACGGCTATTGGGAGGCGGAACTCGTGGCAGCCCGTAGCGCGGCAAGCAAGATGGGCTTTTACGAGAAGTCAGTGCCGGACGGCTATCAGGGCGCACTTGATGACCAAGGCAACCCGACACAGGAAATGCAGCCAGGCGTCATTGAAGACTTGCCCATGGGCGTCACGTTCAAAACGCATGACCCGCAGCATCCTGTTTCCGCTTTCGGCGATTTCGTTAAGTCAGTGTTGCGCGGCGCGTCGGCTGGCATGGGCGTGAGTTACAATTCACTCGCCAACGATTTGGAGGGCGTCAATTACAGTTCAATTCGCGCCGGCCTTTTGGAGGAGCGAAGCGAATGGATGGCACTCCAAAACTGGTTCATTGAAACGGTTGTCGCGCCCGTGTTCAACGAATGGCTTTCCGTCGCGCTTCTTTCGGGTGCGCTCAAAATGCCAAACGGCTCCGCATTGCCAGCCGTCAAGCTTGACAAATTCAACGCGCCGGAATGGAAGCCGCGCCGATGGGCATGGGTGGACCCATTAAAGGATTTGAACGCTAAAGTATTGGCGATTGAGAAAGGTTTGGACTCCAGACGCTCTGCCATTTCTGAGCAAGGGGGAGACATTGAAGACGTTTTTGCGGATGCGTCTGCGGACAACGAGCTGGCCAAGAGCTACGGCCTAGAGTTCCCGACGGACAAGCCGATGACGGGCGGCGTGGAAATGGAAGACAGTGAAGAGGATGATGCGGAAGATGACGCAGAGGATAGCGACGAAATGGAAAACGAGAGCAATGGCAAGCCTTCCAAGTCCAAGCCGCTGCCGCCTTCGGACAACGTGCAAGCGCAGGCGTTGAACGGCGCACAGTTGGACAGCATTGCGAACGTGCTGAATCAAGTTTCCACGGGCGCACTGCCCAAAGAAGCGGCCAGCGTGCTTATCAAGCTCGCGCTCCCGACTGCCGACGCCAAGGCCATTGACGCCATGCTGGCATCGGCGGCGAGTCATAAGCCGCCCGCACCGCCCGAACCCAAGCCCGCGATTGCGTCACCTTAATTTCAAAAGCCTTTGCAAGAATGAGCGCGATTGACATTTCCAAACCGCTGCGACGCGAATTCAGCCTTGCGCGTGAAAGCGTCAATGCGGAGGCGCGGACGGTTGAATTGTGCTTTGCCACTGAATCGCCAGTGGAACGGATGTTTGGCATGGAGGTGCTTGACATGGCGGAGCGCAGCGTCCGCATGGACCGGCTCAATACTCGCGCCCCGCTCCTGCTTAACCACGACCCGGAAAAGCAAATCGGCGTTGTCGAATCCGCCCGCATTGATTCAGGCGACAAGAAAGCCCGCGCCGTTGTGCGCTTCTCTCGCTCTGCTTTGGGCGAGGAAATTTTCCAAGATGTGAAGGACGGCATCCGCTCGCTGGTTTCGGTCGGATACCAAATTCACAAGCTCAACACCGAGAAGCAACCCGGCGGGCCGGAAGTCCAAAGGGCAGTGGATTGGGAGCCGCTGGAAATCAGCATCGTTGCAATCCCCGCCGACGTGTCGGCAGGCGTGGGGCGTGCGTTGCCTGAGAATCAAACCAAACAAGCCGACTCTAACGCAGTTTCACAATCCAATAATATGTCCGCAACCATCGAAGTTAAGGCCGACGACGTGCGCGCCCAAGAGCGCAAGCGCATCGCCGACATCCGTTCCATCGCCGCCAAACACAAGCTCGACCATCTGGTTGACGCTGCCGTGAATGATGGCATCACCCCCGACGAATTCGGCAGCCGTGCGCTGGTCGAAATCGCCAAGCGTGCTGACTCCGGCGTCAAAGCCGTGAGTGGAAACGAGGGCGAAATCGGCATGACCGACAAAGAAGCCGGCGAGTTTTCGCTTGTCCGCGCCATCAAGCAGATCGCCACTAAGGGCCAGCTTGAAGGCTTGGAGAAGGAAGCCGATGCCGCCGCCCGCAAGGCTGCCCGGCGCGAGTTCCAAGGCAACGCCATCGTGATTCCTCTGGACGTGTTCAAGCGCGGTCGCATTGACAAGCGCACCCATACCGTTGGCACTGCAACCGCTGGCGGCTATCTCGTTGCCGAGTCTTTCGGCCCGATGATTGAGCTGCTTAACAACCGCACGGTTGTGGCCTCTGCTGGTGCGACTCAGTTGACCGGCCTCGTTGGCGACGTGCTCTTGCCCAAACACGTTAGCGGTGCAACCGCTTACTGGGTTGGCGAGACGGCCACCGTCACTGAGAGCGAGAGCGTGTTTGGCCAGCTTCGCATTTCTCCGCACCGGCTCTCGGCGTCCACGCCGGTTTCGACGCAGCTTATCAATCAGGCCAGCGTTGATGTGGAAGCGTTCATCCGCAACGAGCTGATGACCCGCCTTGCCATCGCCAAGGATAAGGCCGCGCTTTTGGGCGCGGGCGGCGCAGAGCCTATCGGCGTGGCGAACACCACGGGCATCAATGCCACCGTCACCTACAGCGGCGCGGCCACCTGGGCCGACGTTGTGGAGCATGAGACCGGCATCGCCGTTGACAACGCTGACATCGGTAACATGGCGTTCATCCTGTCTGCCGCATCGGTTGGCAAGTGGAAGACCATCCTGAAGGATGCCGTTGCCGGCGCGGGCTACCTCATCGCCGACAACATGACGGCCAACGGCTATCAGGTCTACCGGACCAATCAGATTAGCTCCGCAAGCCAGAGCTTCTTTGGCGTTTGGAACCAGCTTGTTATGGCGAGCTGGGCCGGCCTCGAAGTTGTCATTGACCCCTACACACTCGCCAAGTCGGCGCAGGTGCAAATCACCGTCAACGAACTGTGCGATATCGCCGTTCGTCAACCGCTCGCGTTCAACGTGTCCACCGATAGCGCGGCTCAGTAATCACAACGCCCGCGCCGGGCGTAAATCCGGCGCGGGCACAACTCAAACACTCAACAGAATACTACCATGCGCGACCCTAAAAATGAACTGACGATTTCGGTGATGGAGCCGAGCACGTCCAAGACGGCGAACTTCAATTCGACCGTGATTGACACGCAGCAATACGTCGGCTCGATGGCCGTCGTTCTTAACGCTGGCGCGAAGACTGCCGGCGATGCTGGCGACACCACGCTGAACGTGCGCTTGATGCACTCGGCTGAATCCAACGGCGCAAACGCCACCAACTGCAACATTAACTTCACGCAGGTCACTACGACCAACAGCCTCCAGACTGTGGCGTATAACCCCCGTGAATTCAGTGGCCGGTATTTGAAGGCCGTCGGCGTCATCGCTGGCACCAACTCCCCGGCGTTCCCGGTTGGCATCAGCATTCTTGGCACCAAGAAACTCCAGTAAACCCTTGCTGGATGGGAGCGGCGGCGTGTGTGCGCGTCGCCGCTCCCTAACTTTAACCGCACACCATGACCGCACACCATGAGCTTGAACAAACCGAAAATATACCTGCCGTTAATGGACAACGGGCAAGGTTCCTGCCGCACTCACTTCCTCGAAAACTTCATCAAGGCTTTCGCCGCGCAGCACGTCCACATTGCGCGAGTGTCTGATTCTCACCCCGGACGCGGACGCAATCGCGCTGCCGCCGATTTCTTGGCAACGGGCTGCGATTATCTGCTATTCATTGACGCGGACATTATATTTGACCGTGGCCATATTGAGCGGCTCATGGAATCAGATGAGCCGGTTTTAGGCGGAATCTACTGCCTCAAAACGATGGTTGCGCCGTCGCCCTGTTTGCAGACATTGCCGGGAGCGCAGCCCATCGCAGTCGGAGGAATTGAGGAAGTGCGCCGCACGGGCACGGGCTTCCTGCGCATTCACCGCAGCGTATTTGAGGCCATCAAACCGCATACCGCGAAGTATAACAATCACGGGCGCGATGAATGGGACTTCTTTCCGTCCGGCGTAGTAGATGAAGAGTGGCTTTCGGAGGATTGGTATTTCTGCGACTTGGCCCGCAAGGCTGGATTCCGCGTGATGGTTGACACCACCATACAGGTCGGCCACGAGGGCAACGTTATCTTCCCGGTTCAAAAGGTTCCTGACCGGCTCAACTGCTGCCCGCAGGATATGAAGCCGCACATGGAGCTGATATGGAAAGGTGAATACGAAGTGCCGCTTGACGTTGCGCCGCGCACCATCTTGGACATTGGCGGAAACATTGGTGGCTTTACCGTGTGGGCCAAAGAGCAATGGCGCGACGCCACGGTTTACGCCTATGAGCCAAGCCGAGACAACGCCGCGCTATTCCGATTCAATACCGCGCAATTCAAAAACGTGACACTGACGGAAGCCGGCGTCCGCGCTGAGGCTGGCATTCAATGGCTATCACACGGCACGAATTGCGGCGAGCATTCGTTCAAATTTGAAAGCCAGACAGGCGAGAAGGTTCCTGTCCTAGCGGCCAAACATATGCCAGCGTGCGAACTGGTGAAACTTGACTGCGAAGGTTGCGAGCTTGAAATCTTGCGTGAGCTTGACCTTTCAGAAGCCTTGGCAGTTGTGCTAGAGTATCACACGCAAGATGACCGCACCGCGATTGCAGAGCTTATGACTACGCGGGGCTTTCACATTCTGGATTCCAAGCCAGTCGCTGCCGGGCGTGGAATTCTCAAATTCACTAGGCAGCCAAACACACAGACACAATGAACACCATCCGCAAACCGCATACAGTCAAAGCCAAAGTCCTCAAGGCTTGCAACATCACCCCGGCGCAAGAATACGTTCCGGCGAAGCCATCGGAAAGCAACGCTTCACTTATGGTTCCAGCGCACTTCAAAACCTTCCCGGCTATCAAAGCCAAGGTGGGCGACGTTGTGGAGGTCTGCTCCGAAACCCTGCGCAACCTTGTCAAGAAGGGCGTGCTGGCTCCCGCCTAAGCCGTGAGCCTCACGACTGAAATAGCGTCCGCCATGGGCGAGGTGATTGCTGGCGATTCTGTCAGCGTCACCAAGCCCGGTGGCGGGACGTTTACGGCGCGAGTGACACGCGGGGCGGCAGTGTCAAACGAGATGCGCGACGCTGGCTATCTTCCTGGCCGTGACATTCAGATTGTTGCCACGGCGTCCGCTTTAACCACTGCGAGCTACACGCCTGCCGTCAACGACGAAATCGCCGTTGCCGGCGTTGTGTATGTCCTGCTGACCGTGCGGACTGACGCAGCCTTTACCTACATGGCGGGCCAACGTGAGGCATGAGCACCACCGTCCAAATTGACGACGTGCGGTTCCGCGATGCGCTGAACCGCTTGGCGTCGCTTGGATTGCAGACGGGGCGAGTGTTGAAGGTGGAGGCCAAGGCGTTGCTACGAGAAATTATCAAGCGCACGCCACCGGATGACCGGGCGCAAGGTGAGAACGCAATCAAGCAGGACATTTTCGGAGGGCGCAAGGTAAACGTCGGGGGCGGAAACCTTGTGAAGACCATCGGAATCTTCTTCATCATCGGAGAGAACGCAAACGCGGCACAGGGCAAAGACGGGGCTGCATACTTTCCGCGAAGGGGTGGAGGCTACGCGGTGGAGCATAACTATTGGAAGCCGAATGCGACGGTTCAAGAGATGGCCGATGTTCACAACGCGGCCCGCTCGCGTGCAACTGGCCGCGTGTCAATCGCGGGGAGCATGACAAAGAAGGTCGGCCGCTGGCGTTTCGTTGACCGAATGACGGTGAAGCGAAGTGCGGCGAACCGATACTTCCGGCACATAAAGCAGCACGTCGGCAAGCTAAAGGGCGGCTGGGCAGTTGCGGCCAATGCTCTTGGCATCAATCTGCCATCATGGATTACGCGCCACGCGAACGCCAATCAGGGATTCGTTTTGGATGACCTCGGCAATGGTCCGTCGCCTTCAATCACCATCGGCAACACGTCCAAAGGTGCGCGGAGCAAAACTGAATCTGCCGTGAAACGTGCGCTCTACAATCGCGCCGTCAAAATCAAAATCAATGTCAAGCGGATGCTAAAGCACGGCAGCGGGGCATCCGGTGACTATGGCTACGGAAACTGATTATGCCAGCCGCAAACATTGAAACGCTTTACAAGTTCGAGGACTACCTAGAGGCCGCAGTCAAAACGAATCTCGGCACGAATGGCAGCCTTACCGTCTATCGGCAGCGGGACCGCGATTCAGTTGCCGCGCCATTTTGCGCCGTGCAACTGTCCGGCGTGACTTCCGCTGGCAACGTCCATGTCGACTCGTCAAACGTCGGCTGGGATTCGGATTTTAACGCGCAGCTTTCCGTTGCCGTGGTGACAAACCGCGTGAAGGAGGGGGCAAGTTCAACTCACGCCGCAACGCTTGGAAAGGTCCGGCGATATTTATGTGACACAACGAAATGGACGGACGCCGCGCTTCCTTACCACAAGGTTTGGAGCGTAACAAATTCTGGGAGCGTGCCGCAGGTGGACGAGGAAAACCGGCTGGACATTACCACGCTAAGCTTCGCAATCAAGTTCCTCATCCGCGAAGACGCTTGGCCTACTTGAGCTTGAGCAGCGTGTCGGTCCGTCCGGCGATGTATGGCGCGGACGGATGCCGCAAAACAACGCCTTCGCCTCCGCACGCTTGAATTGCGTCGCGCATTTGGATGGCTTCCTTGATTCCAGAAACGCGGCGATACGGGACGGTGCTGGCAAACTTAGTGTCCAAAGCGACCGACACGCGCCAAGGGTAGCCGCCATTGACGGATGGCAAATCAAAGATGCGAAACGCAACGCCCATCCAATCCGCGTCTTTGCCCGATTTCCAACGGGCCAACCGGGTTGACAGTGTTGAGAGCGTGCCGGGTCCTGCGTAAAGTTCGCCGTCGAGTGGAATGTTTGGCAGCCCTTCGAGAAACCAAGCCGGGGCATTGAAACGCTTACCCTCACGGCTAACCAATTCCTTGCCGGTCCACAACGCACGCAGGCCGTCAAGCTTCTCCTGTGCAATCCAGCCGGACACGTCCTGTCCGGAGTAGTCCATCCCGTGCATTAGGTGAGTGTGCGTCACGCCGCGAACCTAGCCAATGGCCGGCTGCTTTCAAGCGCAATCTTTCGCCTTAATTTCGCGCCCCTAGTTAAGCGATGGACCTCTATTTCAACGCCGCCGCAAACGACCCGGCGTCCGCTCTTGTCCGGGACCAGCTGCGCAACACGCCGCTAGGGACTCGCCCTGTCTTTGTTCTTGGAGACAATCCGACCATTAATCTTTACGTGACCGATGGAGCGGGCGGTTACGATGCTGATTCTGGCAGCGGCTCTGTTACGCCTTGGCTGGCAATCGGCACGCCGGGAGCGGAGCCGACAGGCGGCACGTTTAGGCTTGGCGTTTCATCGGCAACGTCGGGCGCATTGACCAATGGCAAGCATTACCTGATTGCCACTTACGTTGCCGGCGATGACTTCACCAACGTCGGGGCATCGGCAAACGAGACTGGCGCCATCTTTACCAAGGCCAACGGCAGCCCGACCGATTGGTCAAACGGGTCCACAATCGTAGAAGTAACCGACGCGATAGCCTACAACGCGACGGCGGCAACGGTTCAAACTGCGTTGAACGCGACGCACGCAATCGGAGCCAACGGCGTCACCGCTACCAAGTCCACGGCGGCGGCGGTCTACGTTGTGGAGTGGAATACGACAGGCAACAAAGACGCGATTCTCAACTCAGTCACAGGCACATTGACGCCTGACTCTGCCGTTGTCGTTTCCACGATTCGAGCCGGCACGTCGTCAGTCACCGAAAAGCAACTCGTTCGCCTGACGCAGATTCCCGCTGCCCTTCAAACGACTTGGAGCACGATTTCTAACGGATGGACGGCAACGCTAGACTGCAACACTCGCGGCTTGCTTGACTTACTGGCAGGCCAAACGAACGAGAATGCCACGCTTGAATTGCAACTCGTTGACGGCAGCGGAGATATTCGCACGGTTGGCCAAGTGGACTGCCTTGTCCGCAACGAAGTCATTGACGAGGAGGCAACTATCCCAACTCCGCTGCCAAGCTATTTGACGGCGGCTGAATCGCGGCTTGAGTTTGCCCAAAATCGCTACGCAGTCACGGCGTTGACCGGCGGCGGAACGGCTCTTGACGGATTGGCAACCGGCACAACCGCCCTGCCAACGATTGCGACCAATAGCCTTGTCGCGTTTGACATTTCTGGCGTCTTGTATTTTTACAGACTAGAAACCGGCACTGACGCGGAAAGCTCGCCGGATGTTATCAGGCCGGATGACTACGCAAGCTCAACAAACGAGCGAGTCTGGAAACTGCAAAGCGTTTCGGCGGCAAGTGCGTCTAGTTACGAAGCCGTCAGCTTTTCTGCGGCTGGCAATACCGACATAACTCCCGGCGCAAACTCGGCAACGCATTCCGTGTTGGCTACCGTTAGCGCGGGCGCGGGCAGCTACACGCGCACCGTGTCGCTTTTGACAGCCAATGCAAGCGCGGGCGACAGGGTTGTCATTCGTTTTGCCATGCCAGCCAGCACAAACCCGGTTGTCGAAGTGCGTAACGCCACAAGCGGCGGCACGCTATTGACCACGATTACAGGCGAGGCGAGCGGAATTCCCGTGTGCGCGGAATACACTTACAACGGGAGCGCATGGATTGAAACCGGAGCCTACTACGTTGAATGAGCAACCCGACGCGAAAACTACAACTCGGCGGCGGAACGCTAACCGGGCAGCTTAATTTCAGCGGGACGAATCACGCTGGTTTGAAGTTGCTTTCACTTACAACCGTTCAGCGCGACGCGCTTACGCCTGCAAACGGGATGGTCATTTACAACACGACGAATGCGCGTGTTGAAAAGTATTCTGGCGGCTCTTGGATTGGTGATGCAGTAACTCAGGAGCTTTACGACGAAAACTCAAGCTCCCCAACCGCGCCAAGTGCGGCGGGCGTGAATTCTGTTGCGATTGGAAGCGGAGCATCGGCAACGCGAGATGGAGAAATCGCATTTGGTAGCAGCACAAACGCAAAAACAGTTTCCAAGCTGATACTTCGGGCTTCGACAACGGACGCAACTCAGACTGAAATGGTTTGCGGCTCTGGCTCAAGCTACCTCACGCTTGCAAACCCATCTTCAATCGTAAGCGTCACGGGGACAATAATTGCGCTTCAACATAGCGCGGGCGAACTTGTTAGCACAACTTCGTGCTATGACTGGCGGTTTTCACTTTTGGCTTCCGCAAAATCTGTTTCAGGTTCTGACGCTCAAATTGTTGGGGACGTTGAAATTTCTCCGCGCACTGGCGTTTCTACTTCTTACTCGATTGACATTGACGTTGTAACTGGCGCAAGTGCCAGAGTTCGCTTTAGGGTGACTGGCGCGGCCTCTGAAAATGTTGAATGGGTTTGCAACGCCGAAATCACCAGTGCCATTGTATGAAAACCTTTCTCGCACTTCTAATTAGCTGCCTGACACTTTCGGCGGCAACAACTTACACCGTGCTATCCACTACCACGGCGAGGACAATCGTGGGCGGCATTACTAACTTGCCGCACCTAAATTCAAATAACGTGTTTACCGGGACGGGGCGGTGGACGGGGGCGGTGACAATTACAAATACAAGCAATGACATTGCAGCACAGGGTTATGGAAGCGCACAGCAAACGCTTTCATATTCCAGTGGGACCAACCTGACGGTTGACGCTTCAAAAGTTTTGCACTTTGTTTCACTGACCAACACGGCATATTTCGCGCAACCCTCAAACCTTGCCGTAGGCTCTAGCTTCACCGTGATTTTGAAACAGGACAGCACGGGCACGCGGGCAGTGACGTTTAACACGAATTACTGGAAGTTTCCGGGCGGCAGCCAGCCTAGCATTACCACAAATGCGAATGCCTACTCTGTGCTTTCCTGCATAGCGGACCCTTACGGCACAAACGTTTTCAGCGTCTCAACTCTTGATATTAAGTGAACCGACGCACCGCAATTTCGACGCTCGCACTTGCTGCTGCTCCTGCGGTTGCTGGGCCGGTTGGGTTTAAGCTGCCCGGAATTGCTTGGGCACCGAAAAGCCCCGGCAATCTCATCTGGTGGGTTGATGCATCGCAAATTACTGGCGCGAGCAATGGCGACTCTTTGGATACTTGGGCAGATGCTAGCGCAAGCGGGTGGAACCTAACGCAGTCAACATCTAGCAAACGTCCAACCTATCAAACTGGACAAATCAATGGAAAGCCAATTGTCCGATTTGACGGGGTTGACGATTTCATGTCGAACGGGTCTTTTTCTGCGAGTCAGGAATGCACTTACTTTGCCGTAGTAAAAAGGACTGGCGGGCACCCGTCTTACGGATTTGTTTTTGACAATCCAGCAGACCCAAACCGCCAGTCATTGTTTTACACCGTCGGGTCAACCAAGTGGACACTTTACGCTGGGTCGTCTGTTGATGAGAGCGGCACCACGGGAGCCGTTTTCAAATCCATTCAGGCGGTCTTTAATGGGGCCAGCAGCAAAATCATCGTCGGCGGAACTTCCACTACAGTAAATCCGGGCAGCCAAAACGCTTCTGGAGGAATTACAGTGGGTGCGTTGACTACTGGCTCAGGATTTGAGTTTGGCGGGGATGTTGCCGAAATTGGATGCTACTCAAGCCTGTTATCGGATGGAAACCTTGCCCAGCTTCAATCCTACTTAAATGCGAAATACGGACTCTGATGCACTCCCTTTTCATCATCGCTGCGGCAGTCAAGGACTGGTTCAACCAGCAGGCGGACGCGCTTGGCAACAACGGAGTCGCCGTCTCCCAGCTCACGCTGTCCGCGAACGGGAACGAGCCGGGCGAGTTTGGCTGGTGTGCCGTCAAATTATCCGCCGCAACCGAGCAAGCAGTTACCGATTTGCTTGCCAGCAATCCCGACAAGGCCGCGCAAATTTGGTGGACTAAATACGATTTGTCTGCTAACCCGACGCATCCGCAAGCGCAGCTAGTGGCGCGTGGATTGAAGGTCATTTCAAAACCCATTCCGCAATGAAGCTAATCTTTGACTTACGCGCCCAGCTATATCTGTGGATAGCCACCGGCACGGCGTTCTTGGCGCAGTCAGAAGCAATCACCGAATGGAACGACTGGACGCCGCTCCAATGGGCGCGGACTGGCCTTGCTTCTTTCATCGCTGGCGGAACCGCGTTGCGAGCCTACGTTGACCAAAGTATTTCAAAACGTGAAAACGAAAACACTCCTAGCCCTTAGCCTCATTCTGTCGTTGGCAGGTTGCGCGACGGTTCAACCTAACAGCCAGTTGCCCCTAGTCCGAACGGAGCAGACGCTAACTGTTGCCTTGGCTGCCGTTGATTCGTTTTTATCCTTTGAGTATCGCCGCCGGGCAGACGTGCCAAAGGAAGTGCAGGAGATAGCCTCCCGCGTGCGCAGCAAGGCCGTAGGCGCGTTTGAAAGCGCGAACAGGCTCCGCATAGCCTACAAGGTCAATCGCAACGCTAAGAACGAGGCAGACCTGATGACGGCTTTGGCTGCCGTTGACGCTCTGGTTGGCGAAGTGCGCGTGTGGGTTCCGAAAGCGACGGCAAGCGGCACTGGCAGCGCGACTGACAACTTGATTGCCGAGGCTGAGTCTAGCCGCACCGTTTCAACCGGCTCTTGGGTTGCGCTTGTTCCTGTATTCGTTGACCTTGCCCGCGAGGTTTATGTAATGGTTAATAAGGCCAGAGACGCCGCAAAACAGAATGCGGAATGGGATTTGGCAGCCGAGGAAGCGTTTGCCGCTCGCTTGTCGGCTATTAAAACTGCGGCGCACTGGCAATGAGTGAGCAAATACAAAGAGTTGGCAAGGGCGTGGTGTTTTGGAGCGGAGTGCTTGGCGTTTGCGCCTCTGTCGCTTCCACTTGGCTAATCCTTCCGCAGCGAATGGAGGCGGTGGAGAAGCGACAAGCCGCAATGGAGGCCAAGTCCGCCACCGACCGCGAATTGCTTGTCCGAATTGAGGAAAGGCTCAAGCAGGTTCAAGACGAACTCCGCCGCAAATGAAGATTCCGTTTCTTGAGTTTCAGATGCGCGTCGCGCAGATTTTTCCTGACGCGAAGGCTCAAGACATCGCGCCGGCTCCTTACGTTCACGTATTCGATTCCAACTGGCTTCAAGAGGATTTCTGGCCCGTCTGGTGCGAGATTAAACGCGAACTCAATAACGCAATCCCGGCCCGCCCGATGGCGAACAATGCTCGCAGGGGAATCTGCGACGAAATCACTAAGCGATTCGTTGCGGAGCTTACGCTATCAACACGCATCCGCTATGTGGATGAAGACGTTGCTCCCGGTGTGCTTGACGCAACGGTGAGAATCACGGGCGAGCCTTTGAATCGCGTGTCCGATGGCTGGCATCGATGCGCTATTGCCGCACTCACCACAAATGGGGTAGATTGGTTCCCAGCATTCGTTGAACCGCAACTTGCCTATGACCAATATGAAACGACTGATTTGCTGGACGCTGCTGGCCTTGGTGTGCAGCTACACGAGCATTTCGTGTAAATCTTCCAAGGCTGACCGGGTAACGTTGCCAATTCCTCCCGCAGCCAAATGAACATTCAACGCGGCTGGAAAAAAGTCTTCGCCGTCGGCTGCTCACACGGAATACACGCTGACCGCAAAGCCCTTGAGGCGGTCATTAAATTCCGCGAAGCGTTCAAGCCTGATACGTGTGTTCATCTTGGGGACTTCTGCGATACAGCTGCATTCCGTTCCGGCGCGAAAGGGAGCAGCGACGAAAGCTCGCCAATTCAGCCTGACGTTGACGGCGGTTTGGACTTCCTTGAAAAACTTCGCCCGTCGCTTGTGTTGTGTGGCAATCATGAAGACAGGCTTTGGCGTCTTGCGGGAAGCTCTAATGCCATTGTTCAGAAATGTTCAAAGGACGTAATAAAAGAAATTGGGCAAACCTGTTACAAGCTAAGAGCCGAGCTTGTGGAATGGAATGGAATTTACCAAGGGCGAACCATCGGAGGCTTTAGGTATATGCACGGCACGTTTTACAGCGAGAATGCGACGCGAGACCATGCCGAGGCGTTTGGCAACGTAGTTCACGCGCACACTCACCGCGCAGCCGTAGCCAAAGGGAGGCGCAGCGATTCTCCGACAGGCTACTGTGTCGGCACGTTGGCGAATATGCCCGCGATGGAATACGCCAAGGCCCGCCGAGCAACTCTGTCATGGTCTCAAGGATTTGTTTGGGGCTTTTACAACGAGGGCAAGACGGGCGGGCGCAGCGTGCTTTGGTTGCATGAGCAGCCAGCGAATCAAGCCGAATGGGTTTTGCCGATATGAAAGCCAACTCCCTGCTTGAAAAAATCCTCAGCGCGTCCGCCAAGCAAAAGGAAGACCCGGTTCCGATTGGATTCAAAAGCGCATCGGAGTTGTCCGTAGAGTGGGGCGTCGGAATCAGGGCTGCGGAGCGTGCTTGCAAGCGCGGCCTTCATCTTGGAATTTTGCGGCGTGTTCAATTGATGCGATGCATTGAGGGGAGAATGTATCGCGTCAATTATTACACGGAGGTCAAGCGATAATTTCCGGTTAACATTTCAACCTTGCCAGCCGCGTTATGCGGGGCAATCTTGCCGCCCCTAAAAATGAAAATCACCGTCCAACTTACCAGTCACGCCGAGGCAGAACGCGGAGAAACTGAGCGCATGGCAGAGACGTTCATCATTGAATTGAAGCGCAACGGGCAAGCCAGAGACGCTTTCCTTCGCAATGTCGCCGCGCATATCCGCTCGCTTGCCAAAGCCTACAACGCGAAATTCGATGAGGAACATGGAATCAGCCAGCCTTAACCAAAAGCCTCGCATGATTAGCCGATCTTTAATCGTCTCAAAACGCGATTTGGGTATTTACTCGGGCCGGGATGCGCGCAAGGTGGGGCCATGAAAACGAACTACGAGATTGTTTGGCTAACCTCAACCACCGCGAAAGTGTTTGTCGGATCGCGCACCGAATCGTTTTACAAAGGAGCATCAACTGGAAGGTGGGTTGCGACGTTTAACGGAATCGCCCGCGAGTTTAAGGCCAAAAACGAGGCACTCAAATACGCCATTGGAGCATGACTTTTCCCTCCCAATCGGACACCATCGGCAGCAATGCCGCCACCGATTCGCCCGGCTCTTGTGAGTCTAGGGGTGAGGATGGGACGACTCCCGGCTCTGCAAATACGCAGACACCTAGTAGTATGGGATGGAACAAAGCCGGGAGGAAATTTAAGGCCATTGGCTACCTTCAGCGGCGCGGGTTGTATTACCGGCGCACGGGTGGCTACTGGCGAAACCTAGTAATGACACAAGAATGAACCCGCTGACGATTGCAATCATTTTGGTTGTGCTGACCGCACTTACCTACCGACACCATCACTACGGAGACTAGCATGAACACTGACCTAATCATTGGAATAATTGTCGGCGCGTCCTTCACGGGCGTGATTGCCAGCCTGCTCTGGATTGCGCGGGACCGCATACAGGGTCCGTTGCCGACTAACGAAGACTGGCCGGAGGACAAGCAATGATTCCCAAGTCATCGCGGTTCAAATGCTGCCACTGCGGTTGGCTTAAGCGTAAGCCCGGCAAGTGCGTTGTGTGCCGCAAGGTCGCAAACTTTGACAAGGTAAGCCATGCCCCTGACAAACCTTGAGGTATTCTGCCGCGACCTGAAAATCAGCGAGCGCGAAGCAATGGACGCACTCCAAGACGCGGCAATCATTTCGGACAACTGCACAAAACTTGCGGACGTATTCGGACAAGATCAGTGGAAGGCAATCAATCATCTCGGTAAAAACAAACCAAAAAGCAAAAGCAAATGAGCGAACCAATCGTAGTAAAAATTGACGTGACCAAGATTGACAAGGCGCGACTGTATAAAGGCGCAAAAGGCACTTACCTTGACGCCATCTTGCGCCCTACACCGGACAGTAAATACGGCGAGGATTACATGATTGTGCAGAGCGTGAGCAAAGAGGAACGCGAGCAGGGCATCAAGGGCAACATCATCGGCAATGCGCGAATCCTGCAAGGCCAAGGCAAGCCCGCCGCCAAGCCTCAGCCTGCGCCGCAACAAGACGGAAACGACTCCGTGCCTTTTTAATTGACTGGTGCCGTTTTATGGCTCACATTAGAGCAATGAAAACTTGTTTTAAGTGTGGCACATCAAAAAGCCTTGATTGCTTTTATGTTCACAAAATGATGGCTGACGGACATCTTAACAAATGCAAAGATTGCACGAAAAATGACACCCGATTAAGGCTTGAGCAAAAAGTTAATGACCCTCACTGGTTAGCCAAGGAAAGGGAAAGGTGCCGAGTTAAGCAGCAAAAATATAGGGAATTAGGCTGCGCGAGTTTGGTCAAAAAAGAAACAAGGCAAAAATGGAGCGATGGGAACCGTTCAAAAATCAAAGCCCAACGCGAAGCGAGGGAAGCTCTTAAAAAAGGAATCATTGTGCGGCAATTGTTCTGCAACAGGTGCGGCTCGCGTCAGGAAATTATGGAGATGCACCACAACGATTACGCAAAGCCGCTTGCTATAGAATGGCTGTGCTTGAGTTGTCACGGAAAAACGAGAAGAAAACAATTTGGGGAACCCCTAGCAAAAAGAAAATGAAATACGAAACCCGCCAGTCCCGCGCATCGCGCTCAACCGTCCGCAAGATTGAAAAAGCCTTGGCTCGCGGCTGGAAACCCGGCCTTGGCTCTGTCAGTGACTTTGCGCGAGGCCATAAGCCAACCTACGCAAAACCGTTTGCAGGATTAGAAACGCTGCAATCTGCAAAGTGACCGCTTTTTTGCTTTTCAACTCGCGGCGGCTGGCTATTCTGTCCACGTCAACTGAATGAACGGTTGGCAAACGAAACGAAACAAAATGAACAACGAAATTCTTGCCAAGCTCACAGAAGCACTTCGCAGCATCAAGTTCCACGCGCTGCATAATATCGGTGGAGACGAAAAGTCCGCAGAGATTAACCGATGGCGTTTGCGTCAAGTGCGCGAAATCGCTTGCGAGGCTCTGAGCTTCATTGACGAAAACTAACACACCATGAACGACACAACACAACTCGCAACCATGACAACGCAACAGCAACCCACGGCACAGCTTGAACGCTTCTCGGCGTTTTCCAGCATCGCTAACTTTGAAAACGCTCAACGGATGGCGTCCGCGCTTTCTGCTTGCAGCCTTGTTCCTGAAGCCTATCGCGGCAAAGACAATCTTGCGAACGCCGTCATTGCCTTGGAGATGGCAAACCGCATCGGCGCAAACCCGTTAGCCGTCATGCAAAACCTCTACATCGTCCACGGCAAGCCCGCGTGGAGTTCGCAGTTTCTTATTTCCTGCGTCAACGCTTCTGGTAAGTTCACACCGCTCCGCTACCGTCAGACCGGCGAGCGCGGAACGGATTCTTGGGGAATCATCGCTTGGGCTAAAGACCGCGAGGGCGAAGTTTTGGAATCGCCAGAGGTGACTATCGGCATGGCTAAAGCTGAGGGCTGGCACGGCAAGGCTGGCAGCAAGTGGAAAACCATGCCTGACTTAATGCTTCGCTACCGGGCCGCGACACTTTTTGCCCGCTTGTTCGCTCCTGAGCTGACTATGGGCCTGCACTGCGATGACGAAATCATTGACATTTCGACCGTCGTCACCGACCCGGTTGCGCGCGCAAAGCCCGCCAAAGTTGAGCCTCAGTTTGCGCTCGCGGCCCCTCAAGAAAAGGAGGGCAAGTGAAATACCGAAAACTCAAGCCAGATGAAATTATTTGCAAATGCGACGAATGGTTGTTAGACGGCCGCAAATGGATTAAAACCGCGATGGTTGGAGAATCTGTGGCACTGTTTGGCTTGCCCTACCGCCGACCAATCAAAAAGAAGAAGGGAAGCAAGTGAACTACAGAACGCTCAACTATCTTGCCACGATAAGAAATGGCGACGAGTTTTACAGCAGCAGCAGAAAACGGTGGGTAAAAACAACGCTACCGGGTTTTGTTGTGCCTTTTGGCATAAAATACCGCCGACCCATCAAAAAGAAGAAAGGAAGCAAGTGAACTACGGAATCCACACTGACATCCCGGCGAGCGAGTATCACGCGCACCCGGCAGCGTCCGCCAGCAAGCTGAAAAAGCTTTGGAGTTCAACCCCGGCGCACCTTAAAGCGGACACGGAAGCCTTTGAGCCTAGCGCGGCTATGATTATGGGGACGCTGGCTCATTCGCTGATTCTGGAGCCGGAAACGCCCCTTCCCGGCATCGTGGTCCAACCGGACGAATACGAACCGGGTAAGAAATGGACACGCGCCGCGAAGGTTTGCAAGGAATGGGAGGCCGCGCAAAAGGCAAATGGCTTGCTAGTTTTGAAAGCCGATGAATGGCAAGACGCTTTGGGTATGGTTGAAGCGGTTGCTTGGCACCCGCTGGCGCATGACCTATTGGTTGACGGAAATCCCGAGGTTAGCTTGTGCGCCCACGATTCGGCCAATGGTCTGGACATCAAAGCCCGCATTGACTTCCTGCCAAACACCGGAGGCGCAATTGTGGACGTGAAGACAACCGTTGACGCAAGCGAGCGAGGATTCATGCGCCGGGCATATGACCTTGGCTACCACATTCAAGCCGCGCTTTACCTTGACCTGTGGAATGCTTTGATGCCGACTGAGCCGCGCACCGAGTTCTATTTCGTCGCGGTTGAAAACAGCAAGCCGTATGCGGTCAACGCGTTCAAGGCATCGCAAGAGTTTCTTGCCAAAGGCCGCGAGGATTACAAAGCCGCGCTCACGCTTTACGCCGCTTGCGTCAAGGCTGACAACTGGCCTGCTTACTCGCAAGAAGTTAAGGAACTCGGTCTTCCTAAATACGCGATATGAGCAGCCCTTTCAAATCGTGGACAATGTCCCAAGTCCAAGCTCACAACTCCCGCGTTGGAAAACTTCCGCCCAAGATTGAAACCGCAGCAAGTTTGTTGGCTAGTATGCGCGAGCGGGAGACGAAGAAAAAGACGCAAGCCTTGGCCGACGCAAACGCGAAAGTCAGTCACCTTGAGTTAAAGTTTCTGGACTTGTGGAAACTTGAAGGCGGGCCGGAACTGGTGCGCGAGCATCGGTTTCATCCCGAGCGCAAATGGCGGTTTGATTTTGCTCACCTAC
>JACCDP010916152.1_pt1 | contig 26970 bp, 2 predicted proteins | sample 7445841 | NCBI WGS metagenome assembly JACCDP01 (sample SAMN15323441, study PRJNA562643) | freshwater metagenome | isolation source: river surface water | place: USA:Blue River Watershed | collected 2017-08-17 | reverse complement strand
GTACTCGACATTTTTGCAATTTGTGCCGGCGTAAATAATGGAATCAAACTGCTATCCATATTTGCAATCTGCAGTGTAGTTAAACCAGCGATTTGTGATGTCGTTAAATTCATCACTTGTGCTGTCAGCCCTAAAATTTCAGTTGCACTAATTGCACTTAGTTGAGTAGTGCTGAGTTTGCTAATTTGCAAACTGGTAAAGCTTGCAATTTGAGATGCATTTAAAGCACCAATCTGACTGGTCAACAAGCCTGACAAATCACCGGTTTCTATCGCTGCAATTTGTGAACTGGTTAATGCCGGGATTTGAGTGGTCAAAAGTGCACCGATTTGCGAACTACTCATCGCAGCAATTTGCGTAGAATTCCAAATTGATAAATCTTCTGGATCAATCGCTCTTATTTGCAAACTCGATAAACCAGCAATTTGCAAACTACTCAATGCACCAATTTTCTCTGCAGACCAAGCTTGTACTTGATCCGTCGTTAAACCAGCTAAATCTGCAATTTCTATAGCCCTGATTTGATCACTACTAAATTCTTCAATTAATCCAGATCCAAATGCTCTGATTTGATCGGAATTAAGCGCAGCAATTTGCAGAGTATTCAAATTCCAAACATATTCAGACTTAAATAATGCAATTTGATTAGTACTAAAACCCACCATATCCGTAGATTCAAATGCAGCTATTTGTCCTGTTAATAACTCTGTAATTTGTAGTGATGTAAGTGCTCTAATTTGTTTAGTATTAAAAGCAACTATCTGATCAGTTGTAAAGCCATACACATCCTCTGGCTTAATTGCTGCAATTTGCAGTGTATTGAGTGCTGCTATTTGGCTCGTTAAAAAATCAGCAATTTGTGTGTCACTGAGCGATGCAATTTGACTAGTTGATAATGCCGCTATATCAATTGTTTTAATTCCAACGATTTGCTCTGATGTAAAACTTTGAATTTGAGCACTAGTTATCGCTGCTATTTGAGCACTTGTCATGCCAAAAATTTGGGCAGAGCTCAATGATGCAATTTGGGGCGCTTGCAATGAAACAATTTGCTGCGTTGTCATTCCCATCATGTCGCGCGACTCAATAGCAGCAATTTGAATAGGCTGCAATTCTAAGAGCTGAGAAGTAGACAATACTCTGAGCTGCAAACTGGATAAAGAAATGATTTGATCTGTGCTAATGCGTGAAATATTCTCTGACTTAATTGCGGATATTAAGCTAGTAGTGAGAGCACTAAACTGACTAGATGTCAGAGCAACTATCTGATCTTCATTCCATGCATTAATTTGATCGCTAGTTAAACCAATTAAATCACTAACTTCTATAGCTCTAATTTGATCAGTAGACAAATAACTGATTTGATTCGAGCTAAAAGCAGTCAATTGCGAGGATGATAAAGCACTTATTTGAGCTGAATTAAATGCCTGTACTTGATCTTGATTTAGTACAGAAATTTGACTAGTACTAAATCCTAAAATATCTCTAGTTTCTATTCCGTTAACTTGAATAGAAGTGATCTCAGAAATTTGATTTGTTGTGAAAGAACGAATTTGTGCACTGTTTAATGCTGCAATTTGTAAACTTGTAAGAGAATTTAATTCCGAAACTTGTAGTGCTTGAATTTGTGTAGTGAGTAACGCAGTAATTTGATTAGTATTGAGAGCCGCTAGTTGAAAACCTACTAACGAAGCAATCTGAGCTGTTGTCATCTGGACTAAATCTACTGTTTGAATCGCTTTGATTTGATCCGATAAAAAATAGCTAATTTGAGTAGACGTCAACGATGCAATCTGTGTGCTTGATAAACTAGATATCTGTTGTGTAGTAAAAGATAATATCTGATCGTAGCTCAACTCTCTCAACTGTAATGTTGTAAGTGCATTTATATCATTAGTATCAATACTACTAATTTGATAAGTATTCAAAGCAATAATTTGATCAGTTTTTAAAGAACTAAGTTGCGAACTATTCAACGCAACAATTTGATCCGTAGTAATTGAGTTAATTACACTAATGTTAATAGCGCGGATCTGATTAGAACTCAATTTTGAAATTTGTTCTGTAGTCAGTGCGGCAATATTAATACCCTCTAAAGCATCAATCTGACTCGTAGTAAAAACAGTAATTTGTGAAGTGGAAAAAGCAGAAATTTGTTGACTATTCAAATATGTCATCATATTCGAACTCAAACTTACGATATCCCTAGTCTCCAATGATCGAATTTGCAGCGTATTTAAATTCGAAAATTGCTGAATACTCAAATTATTTAATTGATTACTAGTAAATGCTGCAATCTGAGCAGAAGTAATGGCACTTAACTGTAGTGTAGAAAGAATTGAAATTTGATCGATTGATAGATTTGCGATATCAATTGTTTCTAATATTTTTATCTGGTCTGTTGTTAAGCTCTGTAGTTGCGATAAAGTAAGCGCACTAATTTGTAGACTACTTAAAGAAATAATTTGGTTTGAATTAAGCCCAGAGACTGCATCTGTATTTAGCTGCATAATCTGCAAAGAGCTAAGACTCATTAGCTGCGTTGTACTCAATCCCCTCACTTGGGAATTTGTAATTACATTAATTTGATCATTACTAAAACCTGATAAAACAAGTGGTTGTAATGAGTTAATCTGATCTGAAAGTAATACAGCAACTTGATCAGTAGAAAATGAATATAACTGGCTACTCGACAGTGCTGCTATCTGACTGGTTGTTAAAGAAATCAGTTGATTAGTTAAAAAATTAGTAATTTGTGATGTAGTTAAACTCGCTATTGCTGTAGTTCTAATCGATTGTATTTGATCAGTACTGAGGGCAATAATTTGCTCTGAATTAAATACCTTAATCTGGTGACTATCAAAGGCTCCAATTTGTTGCGTATTAAATCCAGAAAAATCTGCACTCTCAAGAGATTGAATTTGACTAGTAGTAAGCACAGCGATTTGTAGTGTATTCAATGATTGAATCTGTGTACTACTAAAAGCACGTAACTGCTCTGTCGCAAAACTTGAAACTTGTTTAGTAGTGAGACTAGATATTTGATCAGAATTTATGGCTAATAAATCATTGATCTCAATATAATTTATTTGATTCGTAGTGAGTGCAATAAACTGATCTGTATTTAATGCAGCAATTTGCGCGCTTGTCAGCGCTTCAATTTGCTCTAAAGTTAAGCCATTGAGAGCTTGTGTTTGTATATATCGAATTTGATTGGTACTAATAACAGCAATTTGATCTACAGTTAATACACTGATTTGGTTCTCATTAAGAGCAGTAATTTGATCCGTAGTTAAAATAGGAATTTCAGATAATTCTATAGCTTGTATCTGAGTCGAATTAAGTGCTGAGGTTTGACTTGTGGTCAAACTTGAAATTTGTAAGCTATTTAATATGGCAATATCGTTTCCATCTAATCCAGCAAGTGCTGTGCTTGCTACAGATCTTATTTGATCGGATGAAAATTGAACGATCTGTGTCGTTGAAAAACCAGATATTTGATTACTATTGAATACAGTAATTTGTTCAGTAGTCAAACCAACAATATCACGTGTCTCAATCGCTTGAATTTGAAGACTTGTAAATGCAGATGCCTGCAACGACACAAAAGAGCGAATTTGATTACTATTTAATACACTAATTTGATTAGTTGATAAACCGCTTACGCTTGTAGACGATATGCTTCTTATTTGATCAGAAGTGAAATTTTGAATTTGATCTGTCAAAAAACTAGCAATTTTAGTAATGCTGAGTGCATTTATTTGCAAACTATTCAAGCCTTGAATATCATCACTTTCAATTGCTTGAATTTGTTGTGTTTTAAAGTTTGAAATTTGATCACTAGTAAATGATCCCAGTTGATCGCTATTTAAAGCCGCAATTTGTATACTACTTAAATTAGATAACGATGACGTATTAATAGAAGAAATTTGCAAGCTAGTTAATTTAGTCAATAAATCTAGCGTCAATATCTCGATCTGATGCGTATTAATTGCAGCGATTTGCAAACTGGTTAATGCTCTTAGCTGATTAGAACGCAAATGAATAAATTGATCAGTAGTTATTCTACTAATTTGTGTAGGTGTTAATGCAGAAATTTGCTGGGTATTTAATGCAATAAAGTCATCTGATTCAATTGCGCGAACTTGATTCACAGTAAGTCCAGCAATCTGAGCTGTATTCAAGTAATTTAACTGATCGCTACTCAAATTTTCGATTTGCGCAGTTGAGAATCCAATTATAGAAGAGGATTTAATTGCATTTAATTGATTACTATCAAAAATTTTGATCTGGAGGGTAGTTAGTGCAGCTAATTGTGAACTACTCAAGGCTGAAATTTGCGATGAATTCAGACCTGAAATCAAATCTGAAGAAATAGAGACTAATTGATTACTATTTAGAACAGCTATCTGAGCCGATGTAAAACCTCCTATTTGATTACTGTTCAAGACATTAATTTGATTCGTTGAAAATACTTTTATGTCAACAGTATCAATTGCGCTTAATTGCTCTACGCCTAATTGAGTGATTTGATTGGTAGTTAAAGAAGATACTTGATTACTAGATAAAGCACTGATTTGACTATTCCGCAAACTACGAATTTGGTCACTATTCATAGCTACTAGTTGATCTGTCGTCAAAGCTAAAATTTGACTTGAATTTAAAGCGGCAATCTGCTGTGTTAAAAGAGAACTAAAATCGATATTATTGATAGCTTTAATTTGTAGCGTATTAAAGGAAGCAATTTGATCTGAACTTAGACTCGATAGTTGATGGCTAGTCAAAACATCAATATTAACAGTGTTTAATCCGGTAATAGCATTGGTTTTAATTGCCATTAACTGATCAGAACTAAATGATTGAATTTGCAAACTTGTTAAGAAACCAATTTGTACTGCACTTAAACTAGCCACTTGCTCTGTCAGTAAGCCATTTATATCGGCAATTTCAATCGCTCTTATTTGCGAACTAGAAAATAAAGATATCTGAGTAGTCAAAAAACCACTCAATTGTAGGCTAGTCATAGCTGCGATATCTTCGGTACTTAATCCAGCTAATGCATTAGTCCGGATTGATCTAAGTTGGTCGCTAGTTAAATTTTGAATTTGACTAGTCGTTAAACTAGAAATTTGATTTAAATTTAATGCCGCAATTAGAGAAGTATGCAAACCGATTAGATCAGAATTTTCTATACTACTTAATTGAGCTGTATTAAAGGCAGCAAATTGTTTTGTTGTCAAACTTCTCAACTGATCACTATTTAAGGCAACAATATCACCCGTATGTAAACCAGATAGTGCTAGTGTAGTGATTCCGCGGAGTTGATCCGAAGAGAGAGCTGAAATTTGATCCGATGTAAAGTATGCAATTTGATCAGAACCAAATGCCGAAAACTGTACTGTATTCAAGCCAGGAATATCACGAATCTCAATTGCTTGAAATTGAACAGAATCAAATGAATTAATTTGAGCAGAGGATAGTGCACTAATTTGTACACTATCTAAAATTTTAATTTGTATTGAAGTTAATCCAAGAATATCTTTTGTCTCAATGGCACCAACTTGTCTAGATGTTAAATATGAAATTTGATCTGTAGTTAAAGCACTAATCTGGATTGAATTAAATGCAGCTATTTGCTGCGAATTGAATGCAATAATTTGGTTACTGTCAAAAGTTATGATTTGATCAGTAGATATATTTCCAATTTGAGCGCTATTTAATACATTAATTTGAGAAGTATTAAATCCAATAAAATTACTAGGATTAATAACTTTAATTTGCGATCCCAACATTGCTTTTACTTGTGCAGTATTTAGCGTCGTTATTTGCTCACTATTTAAAATAGAAATCTGAGATGTCGTTAAAGAAGCAAAAGACGTAGATTGGATTGAGCGCAATTGATCACTAGAAAAACTTTGTATTTGATCAGTTGTTAACGCAGTAATTTGATTACTATTTAATGAATTTATCTGGTCGGTAGTTACACTAGCCAAATCCGCCAAGGGCAATGAACGTATTTGGTCGCTATTTAGGACTGAAAATTGTCTAGAAGTTAAGCTTGCAATTTGTTCTCCGTTAAGGATAACTATATTTACAGTGCTGAAAGTTGAGATTGCAACAGTCGATATAAATTTTAATTGATTCGTAGTGAAATTACTGATTTGATCTGTATTCAAAGCAGAGATTTGAATACTATTTAAAACACTAATTTGCGCACTATTCAAACCAACAACATCATAGATTTCAATCGCATTTAATTGATCTGAGGTTAATGCTGTAATTTGATTTGTTGTTAATGATTGTATTTGTTGGCTATTCAGTGCAACTATTTGAGCACTAGTTAAAGTATTTATGTCGCGAGTTTCAATAGCAATTAATTGATTCGACGTTAATAATGAAATCTGTTCTATTGTAAAAGAACTTAACTGATGGCTATTTAGCGCAACTATTTGCGCTGAGTTCAAGTTTACAACTTGATTACTATTGAATACTGCTATCTGATTTGTTCTTAAACCACTAATTTGTACGCTATTTAAAATACCTATCTGTAAGGTTGTCAAACTAGGTATATTTTCTACATCAATAGATCTAATTTGAAATGAATTAAATGCTGAAAATTGCAGGCTAGTTAAATTAGAAATCTGTTCACTATTTAAAATACTAATTTGATTTGTTGCTAATCCAGAAATTGCAATAGTGTTTATTGCCTTTATTTGATCGGTATTTAATTGAACTACTTGATCTGTAGTCAATGCTCTTATTTGCTCACTTTTTAGAGCAAATATTTGAATAGTTGATAGCTCTGGTATGTCACTAAATTCAATCGCACTTAGTTGCGAGCTAATCAATGCAGTAATCTGCTTAGTTGAGAAATTCAAAATTTGTTCAGCACTTAGCGCGACTACACTTGCCGTATTTAAGCCAGACAAACTTATTGTATTAATTGAACGGATCTGATCAGTAGATAATAAAACTATTTGATCAGTTAAAAATGCATTCAATTGTGTACTATTTAATACAGTAATTTGTTGTGTTGTTAAACCGGAAATATCACTATTTTCTATAGCTTGAATTTGCTGGGTTAAAAATGAAGAGATTTGCGATGTATTCATCGCGCCTAATTGAGACTCAGTTAATGCAGCAATTTGAATAGCAGTTAAGAACTCAATATCCCTGCTTTCAATGGATACGAGTTGATTATTTGAGAATTGCGCTAATTGGTCAACGGTAAAGGCACTAATTTGAGTTCCACTTAGTGCGGCAATGTGCTGTGAATTTAATACAGACAATTGGTCGCCATTCAATTGAATCAATTGCGTAGTTGTAAAGCCGGTAATTTGTAGCGAATTAAGACTTCGAATTTGTTCAGTATTTATTCCAACAATATCTTCTATTTCAATTGCATTGATTTGCAAACTATTTAATACGGTAAATTGGGAGGTCAATAATATATTTAATTGCGCACTGTCTAATGCCTTTATTTGTAGCGTAGTTAAGCCTGTCGCAGAATTTGCTGCCATTGCTCGCAATTGATCACTACTCAGAGTTTGAATTTGCTGTGTAGTTAGTGATGCAACTTGCCTAGAATTTAAAACAGCTATTTGATTAGTTGTTATTCCAGAAATTTCAGATGATCGTATTGAAGATAGTTGATTGGTATTCAATCCTAAAAATTGATTAGTAGTAAAACTTGCTATTTGATTCGCTTGTAAAGTCTGCATTTGCTGACTTGTTAGACCCTGCAAATCCGTAACTTCAATCGAAGAAATTTGTTGCGTACTAAAATTTGTTAATTGTGCCGTAGTAAATGCTGCTATCTGATGACTGTTCATTGCAGCTATTTGTGCTGCTCGCCATCCACTCATTTTCTCTTCTGCTATTGCAGCAATTTGTAAACTTGTTAATCCTGCGATATCACTTGATTCAATAGCAGCAATTTGATCAGTATCTATCCTTAATAATTGCTGTGTGGTGAAAGCAGAGATTTGGCTACTAGTTAGTGCAATAATTTGTTTGGTAGAAAAATATGCATCAATTGCACTGAGCTGAATATTCGATAAAACAGGTATTTGTATGGTGGAAAATCCAGAAAACTGCTCATCATTCAATATTAATAACTGATCCGTTGTTAATCCTGACAATCCCATCGTACTCATAGCTGAATAATTATCACTACTCAGAGCTACAATTTGATTAGAATTTAATGCTGATATTTGTAAACTATTCAACACAGTTATTTGTTCAGTTTTTAGCAAATTGATTTGTGATTCGCTAAATGCATTAACCTGTGCAGTAGTCAATCCTATGAATGCGCTATTATTTATGGCTCTTAACTGATCGCTGACTAAAATAAGTATTTGATCACTTGTCAGTGCAGAAATTTGCTTACTATTTAATGTTGCAATCTGAGTAGTACTCAGGCTCTGTATTCCATCAATTTCTATAACTTGAATTTGATCAGAAGTTAGTGCAGCAATTTGATGTGACTGCAAAACACTTATTTGTTGAGAATTAAATGCACTAATTTGTGTTGTCAATAAATTGTTTATTATTTCAGATCTAAGTATTTGAATTTGATCTGTTGTAAGCGCTGCAATTTGATCACCATTAAGGATACTAAATTGCACTGAATTCATTGCACTGACTTGATCTGTGCTCAGTGAATTTATTTGATTAATACCAAATGCAGCGAATTGTGTTGTTGTTAAACGTGATACGTCTGCAACTTCAATTGCATTGATTTGTTCAGTATTCAATAATGCTATTTGATTTGAAGTTAGCGCTACTATTTGTGCACTAGTTAGACCCGCGATTTGAGATGATGTGAGTAAACTAATTGTAGTATTATCTAAATTAGCAATTTCTTGCGGTGTTAAATTCAAAATTATAGAATCTAAACTTGCTTGAATTTGTTCTGGCGTAAAGCTATTTCTTTGTTCTTCCGAAAATGCTTGAATCTGAGTTCCAGACATTTTAATTAACTGCGCAACACTCAATGCAGAAATTTTTTCACTATCAAGAGCAGCAATATTATCCGTTGTTAATCCTGTTATACCTTTTGTAGATATAGCTGCAAACTGCGATACGCTGAATAACTGAAATTGATCAGTACTTAATGTGGCAACTTGCTCACTAGATAAAGCATTAATCTGATTTGTTAAAAGTACGCTGATATCCTCTGTATTTAATACCTTAATATGCGCACTATTAAGACCTGCAATACCAACTGACGATAAAGCACGAATTTGTTCAGTATTTAAACCCACTAATTGCGCTGTCGTGAGTACTTTTATTTGCGTACTTTTTAATGCTTTTATTTGACCCGTATTTAATCCAACTAAATCCTTTACTTCAATCGCTCTCACGGAAGTCGCTACAAGTGCTGAAATATCATTGCTTTCAATGCCACTAATTTGCAAGCTATTCATCGCTGTAATTTGGGTGGCTGATAGTGCAGCAATTTGAGCACTATTCATCGCAGCTATTTGTATTGATGATAAAGCTATAATATCTGCCAATGCGATTGCTTTTATTTGCGCAGTTAACAAGGCTTGTACTTGCCCTGTCTTTAGAGCGGAAATTTGGGCACTAGTGAGTGCAACGATTTGTGCGGTTTTTAAACCTTGTATAGCTTGCGTAGAAAGACTTTGAATTTGATTACTATTCAAAGTAGTAAGCTGTTGATTACTAAAACTCGCGATCTGTGCACTATTCAATGCTGAAATTTGAAGAGTATTTAATACTTTTATATCCGCTGTTTCTATGGCTGTTATTGCTAAAGTACTTAGCCCACTGATTGCTGTTGATTTTATGCCTTGAATTTGATCAGTAGTTAATTCTGCAACATGGGATAGAGAAAGACTGCCTAATTGCGTACTATTTAACGCATTGATTTGACTTGAGCTTAGTCCAATAAAATTGGATATGCTAATCGCATTCAACTGGGCTGTATTTAGTATATTGATTTGAGCAGTATTTAAAGCTTGAATTTTGTCACTTTGCAGACCAGCTATTTGCGCAGTCGATACTTTCACAAAATCAACATCATCAATTGCAGTAATTTGTGTCGCACTCAATGCTGCAAACTGCAATGTACTTAGAGCCCCAATTTGATTACCATTCAAAGTAGCTATCTGTGCTGTTGATAAACTAGAAATGTCGCGTGATTTAATTGTCCGTAGCGCTGCAACGCTTAGTGCAATCATATCGCGTGCTTCAATTGCAGCTAGTTGATTACTATCAAGGGCTCCAATTTGTTTAGTATTCAGTGCTGCAATCTGCTTACTACTTAGAGCAATAATCTGTGCAGAATTCAAACCTTTGATATCGAGTGTATCTAACAGCGCTAACATGCTAGTAGAAATCAGTCCTATTTGCGCTGTATTTAACCCGTATATTTGAAGACTATTGAGTGCTTCAAACTGATTTGATTTTAATGCGGTAAGTTGTGCTGTATTCAGAGCCGAGATTTGTGCTGAATTAAATCCTGCAATTTGACGAGTAGTAAGTGCAACAATATCGCGCGTTTCTATCGCATTGATTTGTAATGTATTTAATGCCGCAATTTGTCGCGTATTGAATGCCTTGAATTGCGTTGAATTTAACGTCTTAATTTGATCATTTGTGAGTACACTAATGTCGCTTGACTCTATTGAGTTTAGTTGAGATGAATTTAGTGCCGCAATTTGCCGTGTATTTAGTGATTTTATTTGAGTGCTAGTGAGACCAGCGATTTGGGCATTGCTTAATGAACTAATTTGTTTACTTGTTAAAAAACTAATCTGTGTACTAGAAAATTGCGCCAATTGTGCGGTCGTCATCGAAGCGAGATTTGTCGTTGTTAAGGCGACAATCGCTTTCGAGTTCAAACTACTAATTGGTGTCGTAAAAACTGCCATTTGATTCGTTATTAAGTCTCTACGTTTACGTTCCTAATAGTTTTATCCCATTTAAATTATTAAATAAGAAATAACTAATTTGAAACAATTTCTACCTTTTAAGTTATGAATATAATAACTTTCAGATTAATTTTTATTCTTCAATGCTCTTAAGCACCCAAGGAACATCTCTATTAAGCAAAAATAATGCCGTACCCAATATTATTAGGTACGGCATGAAGAACGCACTGCTAGGAAATATCTAAATAATAGAACTAATCTGTTTATGATTTGCCAATAATTGAGGGTCTTGATTTACATAGGCATCATAGGAAGATTCTGCGTTTGATCCCATTACGGCTTCCAATGAGGAACCCGCTGCATCAGCGAGAGCGTTATGGTCAACGCCGCCCAGCACATCTTGCAGATTAGGCAATGAAACTTCATTCGGTTTAACCGAATTTAGTTGTCCTAAGCTTGCAGCTAAATCAAATACCTTATTCCCTGACTGATCCACACTAAACCAAACGTCACCCATAGTATGAACAGAACCATCTTGGGTTGTATAAGACCCCATTAAACCAATTAAATTTCCATTATTGCGCTCTGTTGAGGCCTTGGCATCTAATGACAAACTAGCAATGTTCAGTTTAGATAAGCTATTTAACTCTCCCGCATCCGCTAGGCCATTACTGTTAGCATCTACCCAAACCGAAAGCGATGCAAAGCCTACATCATTCGCATCTATTAAGCCGTCTAAGTTACTATCCACTGAACGCAAAGCATCATAGCCATCCTTGGCTTTGCTTCCATTCGCTAAAACAGTACCTTCTCCAAAGAGTTCGCCACCGTCATTAATCTGACCATCGCCATTCAGATCGCGAACCAAGAGGCCATCTTTTGCCGCTACCCAGCCAGTTTTTTCCGCTTTGCCGTCGTTATTAATGTCAAAAACCACACCATTTTCTGTCGAAAGTGTTTGAATACCATCGCCATCTAAATCCAAAACCAGAGGTGTGACAGCAATCATTGCCGAGATCTGCTCATTCGATAGTGCTGGAACTTGTGCACTAGAAAAAGCCGAAATTTGATCTGTACTCATACCTAAAATTTGATCTACCGTTAGGCCTGGAATATCCACAACTTGAATTGCTCGAATCGCTTGAGTTGTAAATCCAATAATCGAGTCTGGACTAAAACCTGCGATTTGATTGCTATTAAGAGCTGTAATTTGAGCGGTGCTAAATGCACTTAAATGATCGCTATTAAATGCAAATAATTGGTCTGTATTGAGACCCGGAATATCTCTCGGATCTAAACCCTTTACTTGGGTAGAACTAAAATTTGCAATTTGATCAACAGTCAAAGCACCGATTTGCACACTATTCAATGCAAATAATTGGGCGCTTGAAAACCCACTAATTGCGATTGCATCGATAGCCGCAATTTGATCACTGAGCATGGCCTGTATTTGAAATGAATTAACAACAGCTAACTGCGCGCTAGTAAAGTCAGCCATCTGATCAGTGCTTATACCAATGATGTCACGTGCCTCAATCGCTTTTATCTGCAGTGTACTTAATCCACTCATTACATCGGGATTCAAAGCACCTATTTGAAGAGAAGTTAAAGCTGCAATTTGCTTAGTTAAAAAAGAAGCTACCTGCGATTCAGTAAATACACCCATCTGCACTGCAGTGAAGCCAACCATATCCCTGGTTTCAATCGCACGTATTTGCGTAGAGCTCAGCCCTGGAATTTGATCAGTCGTAAAACCGATAATTTGCTGCAAAGTCATTGCAGCCATTTGCATAGTATTTAAACCGGCTAGATCTGATAATTCGATACCAGAAATTTGATCAGATGTTAGCAATGCTATTTGGCTAGAAAGTAAAACATTAATCTGATCTGTAGTAAGTCCAGCCATTTGATCAGAAGTTAAACCAGCAATATCGCGTAACTCAATTGATCGAATCTGTGTCGTTGTCAATTGGCCAATTTCTAATGCATTCATAGCACCAATCTGCCCAGAATTCATTGCAGCGATCTGCACTGTATTAAATGCAGACAATTGCGATCCGTTTAATGCATTAATCTGATCTGTATTAAATCCTGCCATATCCCGTGTTTCAAACGAACGGATTTGACTTACACTTAATCCACTAATCTGATCTGTAGAAAAGGAGGCAATTTGAGTAATTGTGAGCGCTGCGATTTGAGAAGTGGTTAATCCAACAATATCATTTGACTCAATACCAATAATCTGATCAGAGTTTAAAATCGCAATTTGTGCTGTTGAAAAAGCAGCAATTTGATCACTATTAAGGCCTGCGATTTGATCGCTATTAAAACCAACCATATCGCGAACTTCAATCGACCGAATTTGTGCAGTATTAAATCCAACGATTGCTTCTGAATTGATTCCAGTAATTTGTAAACTATTTAAGCCAATTATCTGCACAGTTGTGAACGCACCTAGCTGACTACTACTCATAGCAGCAATATGATCCGTTGTAAAACCAACTATGTCTCTAGTTTCAAAGCCGCGCATCTGCAGCGTACTGAGTGCTGCGATTTGTTCTGTCGTCATAGCACGTACTTCTGAGCTATTTAAAGCTGCTATTTGCGTACTTTTTAAACCAGTAATAGCTTCAGCGTTGATCGCTCCAAAACTATCTGAATTCAATGCTCCTATTTGACCATTGGTCATAGCTGCAATCTGATCACTATTCATGACAGACATTTGTTCGGTTGTGAAACCGTATACATCTCTCGATTCGATCGCTCGTAAAGCTGTAGTAGTCAGTCCTAATATTTGATTAGAGGTGAAGCCGTTAATATGGGAGCTATTTAAAGCCACCATTTGCGTTGTAGTAAAGCCAGCAATAACATCATCACTGATAGCACCAATTTGAAAACCGCTTAATGCAGCGATTTGTGCAGTATTGAAGGCAGCAATTTGACTATCTGTCAGAATTGCAATTTGTTCTGCACTGAGAGCTCGGATACGCGATGCCGAAATAGCGCGTATCTGTGCCGTAGTCATACTAGCTATGTTGTCTGCATCAATGCCACTCAGCTGCAAAATTGACAAAGCGCCTACCTGTACAGTCGTTAATGCACTGATTTGGTCACTAGTCAATGCGCCCATTTGCATTGAAGTCATACCAACAATATCGCGACTTTGTATTGCTCGAATTTGTTCAGAACTAAACGAAGAAATCTGTTCTGTAGTCATTGCACGTACATGGTTACTAGTAAGTGCAACAACTTGAGAAGAAGTCCATCCCTCAAAGTCGGATGCTTCTATAGCTTGAATTTGTGCTGTGTTCAGCGCTAATATTTGAGAGGTCGTCAAGGCTGCAACTTGCGCACTCTCCAACGCCACCATTTGATCTGTCAACAAGCCAACAATATCACGTGATTCAATCGCTCTAACTTGAACTGTTGTAAGAGAAGCGATTTGCGAGGTTGACATAGCGCGTATTTGCGCGCTATTCATGAATCTAACTTGAGTTGTATTGAGACCAGCCAAAGCCTCAGGTGAAAAGCCACTAAACTGAAAACCAGTTAGTCCCGCAACTTGCAGTGTGGTGAGCGCTGCTACTTGATTGCTTTGTAAAGCAGAAATCTGAGATGAATTAAATCCAATTAAATCACGTGTCTCAAATGCTCGGATTTGGGTTGTCTTTAAACCGGAAATTTGTCCATTATCAAAACCTCGTAATTGCGTACTAGTCATTGCCGCAATTTGTTGAGTTGATAAAACAGCTAATTGTTCATCAGAAAAATAAGGAATCTGCGTTGAAGTAAACGCAGCCATTTGAGTAGAAGAGATAGCTTTAATGTCATCCGAAGATAAGCCAGCAATATCCTCTTGGCTTAAGCCTGCAATCGCAGTTGTCGTAATATTACTGAGTATAGACATAGCAATTAATCTCTATCGTAAATTTTAAATTGTCTGCTGAATTAAATTCATTCCTTCTCACATCGATTTAAAACCGATGTAAGAAGGAGTTTACGTTTTGCACATATAAATTTAAATCCAGCATTATGAATTTAAAAATAAAGCTTTAGATAATCACAGTATGTACTTTGTGATTGACCAGGAGTTGTGCTTCCTGATTCACATACACATCGTAGCTCTGCGCTCCATCTGTCACCGTGCCTGTCTGGCTCCAGCCTTCTCCAGCTTGTGCCAGTTGGACTGTATCGCCCGCATCGCCATCGATGCGTACTGTCGCCAGACCACTTGCGCCATCATACTCACCATGTGTTAACACATCTTGCAGCGATACATTCAAAGTAGCAGGATCACCTAGCTTCAGATCGACATGCGCTACTGATCCACCCTGCTCGATCACTGCTGCTAGATCAAACACTTTCGTGCCTGATGCATCTACAGTGAACCAGACGTCACCCATGGTATGCGTTGCGCCATCGGCTGTGGTGTAGCTACCCATGAGACCAATTAAGTTGCCGTTATTGATCTCTGCCGACTTGGTTGCATCGAGCGACAGACTGTTAATACTCAATTGCGACAGGCTAGTTAACTCACCACTATCGGTCTTACCATCGCTGTTCTTGTCTATCCAGACTGAAAGCTGGCTAAACGCGGCATCGTTGGCATCAATCAGACCATCCAAGTTGCTATCCAAAGCTTGCAAGGCAACATAACCATCTTTTGCCTTACTGCCATCTGCAAGCACAGTGCCTTCACCGAAGAGTTCACCACCATCGTTGATCTGACCGTCACCGTTCAAATCACGTACCAGCAAACCATCAGTAGGAGCAACCCAGCCTGTTTTCTCACGTTGGCCATTGTTATCAATGTCAAACACCACACCTTGTTTAGCCGACAGTGTTTGTATGCCATCGCCGTTAAGGTCCAGAACTAATGGTGTGACAGCGTTGTAAGCACCGAGTTGTTCGGAAGATAGTGCTGCAATTTGTCCTGCCGTCATACCTAACAATGCCGTATTCGACATAGAGTTAATTTGAGCAGTACTAAATCCAGCAATATCAGCTACATCAATTGCACGTAGCTGCGTACTATCAAATCGCGCTGTTTGTGCAGTTGTTAATGCACTCAATTGCAGACTACTTAGCGCGCCGATTTGTGTACTTGTTGCAAGGTCAATTGCATTCGCAGACAAATTACTGATTTGGCCAGCTGATAATGCTTCTATCTGTAATGTAGTTATCCCAGTAAACGCAAGCGCACCAATTAAATTCATTTGGGTTGCATTTAAAACCACAATATCACTGGTTTCAATTGCACCTAGCTGATTTGCACTTAACTTACTAATTTGTGCACCAGATAATGAAGCTATTTGAGCACTATTCAGAGCAACCATTTGATCTGTTGTTAAACTAGAAATAACACCAGTACTTATAACAGCAATTTGATCTGCACTTAACGCCGATATAGCAACCGTATTTAACTTTGCAAGCTGCGTACCATCAATTGCTTTTACCTGAGCAGTAGTGAGTGCATCTACCTGTGTACTCGTCAATACAGCAATTTGTTCAGTTGTAAAGTTATCGACCTGATCAGTTGTTAAAGAAGATATTTGTGCTACTGACATTGAAGCAATCTGCGCTGTAGTTAATGCAGCTGTTTGAACAACTGTCAATGAAGAGACAAGTCGATCACGATATGCTTCTAACTGCGCCGGAGACAATACTGCCAATTGTGCGGCAGAGAAAGTCTGATTGATATTCATCGCAGCAACTTGATCAGCACTCATACCTGGCAAATCAACTAATTCGAATGCTCGAATTTGATCTGAGCTGAGATGCCCCATAGCATTAGTCGTAATTGCACCTACTTGACTGCTACTCAAAGCAACAATTTGAGCTGTTTTCAGATTCGATATTTGCGTTGAAGTTAAATACTCAATCTGCTGCGATGTAAATTCAGCTACCTGACTAGTCAGCAAGCTTTCTACAGCAACACCCTTCATTGCATCTAAACTTAAACCAGAAACTGCGCTTGATCTAATTGTAATTAATTGATCAGAACTCAAAGCACTAACCTGATCAGAGCTCAATCCACCAATATTATTCGTAGTTAAACTAGCGAGTTGATCTGTTTTTAGCACAGCAATATCAACATTTTCAATCGCTGCAATCTGATTAGCAACAAGACTAGAAAGTGTAACTAGCCTTATCTGATCTGTAGAAAGAGATGCAATTTGTAATGTCGATAAAGCATTGAATTGGTTGCTCGTCATTGCAGCAACTTGATCTGTTTTCATGAATTCAACAGCAAGTCCTGTAATTTGACCAGCTTGCAAGCCTGCAATATCTCTAGTCTCAATCGCTCTAATTTGATCTGAGCTAAATCCAGCTAATTGCAGAGAAACTAGATTACTAATCTGCAAACTCGTCATAGCTTTTATATGATCGGTGGACAGAGAAGAAATTCTATCTTCCATTAAATCAACAATCTGATTTGTACTAAGATAAATCACTTGGGAGCTTGTCAACTTGCCTTTATGCGTACTCTCCAACTGAGTCACAGTTAAAGCTCTCACTTGATCGCTGGTAAGACTAAATATTTGAGTAGTAGATATATTTTCTAAAACTGCATCCACATCTTCAAAACCAATGCGTGCAACCTGACCTGGCGTCATCGCTGCAATTTGCGTAGTTTTTAACACCGCAATTTGGTCGCTCTTTAATGCTTCTACTTGTAGGGTAGTTAAGGAGCGAACAATAGCGGTATTAAGATTCCTAATATTATCTGTCGTCAATGCAGCAATATCATGTGATTCAATCGCTTGGATTTGCAATGATGTAAATCTTGCTAAATCACCTTCAGAACCAAGGGCATTAATTTGACTACCGCTTAATGCAGTAATCTGACTCTCTGTCAAAACTTTAGCAGCTGCAGATGTCAATGCAACAACTTGATCCGTACTTAAAGCATTAAGCTGCGTAGTATTAAGAGCAGTTACTTGAACACTAGACAGAGTTTTTACCTGATCTGTCGTTAGCATAGTCACTGTAAGCACGTTGACAGATGCAGTCGTTAAATGCTCTAACGCTCTTAGTCCCTCAGTTCCAGTAGTACTAATTGCACGTATTTGATTAGCACTCATTACCTGAATTTGATCGGAAGTAAGACCCGCAATTTGTACACTACTTAAACGATTGATGGTGTCAGTTGCTAATCCTAATGCATTCACATTAGAAATTTGCGCTGAACTCAATGCATTTGTAAAGTGAGTAGTCATGGCTGCAACTTGGTCGCTACTAAAGCTAGCAACTTGCGTTGTTGTCATGGCAGAGATTTGCGTAGATTTCAATGCAGCGAATTGCGTAGTATTTAAGGCAATAATATCTGCTGTGGTCACAACGCTAATCTGCGCAGAGGTAAAGGCTTGCATCTGATCAGTAGTCAACCCTGGAATATCATTTGCCGCAATAGCTGCAACTTGACTGGTTCTTAACGAACTGATTTGAGCAGGTGTTAATGCACCCAACTGATCACTCGTCAAAGCTACAACCTGCGTAGTGGTTAAGCCTTCAACTTTTAAGAGTTGAATTTGATCAGTGCTCAATTTAGCAGTACCACTGATTTGAGCTGCTGTCAAAGCGCCAACTTGCGCGCTAGTTAACGCATTAATTTGCTCAGTTCTCAATTTGATGACATCAATTCCTACAACTGCACTAGTAGAAAAATTCGTTACATCAATTGCATCAATCGCTCTTAATGCATCAGATGTTAAGCTTGCAAGCTGCGCTGATGTTAAAGAAGCTGTCTGAATACTGGTCAATGCTTTTGTTTGATCTGAGCTTAAAGCAGCTCTTGCTAGGGCACTAAACATACCCAGCGATGACACTGCTGCTGTCGTTAAATTCGCTATATTTGCTGCATTCAAACCTACAATTTTTGCGGCACTAATAGCACTGGCTTGCCCTGAAGTCATCACTCCAAGTTGAGTCGAACTTAAAGCATGTAACTGATCAGTTGAGACAGTCGTGATGTCTAACGCTGTAAAAGCTGCCGTTGTCAAAGCTGTAATATCGTTCGTTTCAATTGCTTGAATTTGTGACGAATTCGTTTCTAATACATCGATTTGTGTAGAGCTTAATGCGCCAATCTGAGCACTAGAGAAATTTGCAATCTGATCAGTAGTCAGAGCAGATAACTGCATACTATTTAAAGCTCGAATAGCAGTTGTTATCAGCTTAGAGATATCATCAGTTTCGATAGCTTGAATTTGATCACTAGTCAATAACGAAACTTGGCTAGAAGTCATGACAACAACTTGATCTGTCGACAAAGCCGAAATTTGATCAGTCGTCAATGCAGTCACATCAATCGCTCTAACCGCAGCCGTGGTCAAACCTTTTATATCATCAGATTCAATTGCAGCGATTTGTGTGCTGGTTAATAACTGAATTTGTATAGATGTAAAGGCTTTGAATTGATCCGATTCAAATGCAACCATTTGATCCGTGGTTAATCCTGACAAACTGGAAGTTGAAATTGCCGAAATTTGTGCTGTGCGTAAGACATTAACCTGATCGGTACGTAAAGCAGCAATTTGCACATTCTCAAAAGTCGCAATTTGTGCCGTCGTTAATGCACGTAAATCATCCGTTTCAATTGCAATAATTTGGTCACTAGATAAATCAATTAACTGGCTTGCTGTTAATACTGCAGCTTGTGAACTAGTTAATCCTGCGATTTGATCAGTCAATAAATTGTTAACATTCACTGATTGAATGACGGTAGTGGTTAAGCTTGCGACATCAGTAGTTTCCATAGCCGCGATTTGATCACTACTTAGACTACTAACTTGCAATCCAGTCAAAGCAGCCGCTTGATTATTAGTTAAAGCTATGACTTGATCTGTTGTCATGCCAACTAGTGTGCTCACATCCAAACTACGAATTTGTGCTGTATTCAATGAAGCAATTTGGTCTGTAAACATGCCACTCAATTGACTACTATCAAGCAGCGCTGTTTGAGCCGTAGTGAGACCAACCAGATCGTCAACATGAATGCCACTCACTTGGTCACTAGACAATTGTCTAATGTGCGCCGTAGACAATACATTTAACTGCGCACTTGTCATAGCAGTTATTTGATCAGAAGTAAGTCCGCTAATGCTAGAGAGACTAATACCACGCATTGCCTCTGTTGTGAGACTAGAAATATCATCTGTCTCTATAGCAGCAATCTGTGTATCACTTAAAACAGCAACTTGAACAGACGACAGAACTGCGAATTGTGCAGCTCCCATACCCACAATTTGATCGGTTGTTAGACCAACGATACTATTTGCAGTTATTTGTGTAATTTGACGTGTATTCAATGCTGCAATTTGATCTGTTCTCATTGCAGCGATCTGCTCACTATTGAGTATCATCACTTGCGCTGAATTCAAACCAATCAAATCATTTGATTCGATAGCCGCGATATCATCAGTAGTCATTGAGCCTACATGTATCGTTGTTAGAGCATTAATTTGCGCACTAGTCAAACCTGCTATTTGATCAGTTCTAATACCATCCAAACTATCATTATTGATAGCATTGATTGCCGTAGTTGAAAGACTAGACATATCGCCAGCATCAATTGCAGCAATTTGGTCGCTTGTGAAAACACTGACTTGAGAAGCTAATAAAGCACCAACCTGTACCGAGCTCAATGCCTGCATCTGTTCTGTAGTGAAACCTTCCACCGTAGAGACTTCAATTCTACGAATTTGTGCAGTATTGAATGCAGTTATTTGATCAGTAGTCATTGCCGCCAGTTGAGCGCTGGATAAAACACCTATCTGGTCAAGATTAAGACCTCTGATATCTCGAGTTTGGATCGCACTAATCTGATCAGACTCGAATAAATACAGTTGAGAAGTAGTCAAACTTCCTACTTGAACACTCGTCAATGCAGCAATTTGATCAGACGAAAGTCCTGCCACGCTAGCTACATCTATAGCTCTCACTGCAGCTGTCGTGAGCGCCGCGATCTGATCAGTTTGAATAGCTGCAATTTGATCGCTATTAAATGCATTAACTTGTGCGGAGCGGAGTACAGCAGCCTGAGCTGTGTTCAAGACAGAAATCTGATCAGTATTCAGTCCAGCAACATCAGCAACATCGATTGCATTAACTTGCGCAGTAGTTAGACGCTGAATTTGATCAGTTGTAATGGAGTTAATTTGATCCGTCGTAAAGGCTTGGATCTGTAATGTTGTGATTGATGAAATTTGTGCAGAATTCAAGCGCTGAATTTGATCAGTCGTCAGACCAACAACATCATTAACTTCGATTGCGCGGATTTGTATTGAGCTAAATTTATCAATTTGATCAAGCGTGAATACACTGATTTGATCAGTTGAAAATGCAGCAATCTGAATAGTATTAATTCCTCTTACATCTTCAGTTGCAATTGCACTTACTTGATCGGTAGACAGCACGCTAATCTGGACGGTAGATAACGCGCCTATTTGCGCACTACTAAATGCAACAATTTGATCGGTTGTGAGACTAGTTACATCACCTGATTCAATTGCACGAACTTGTGCTGTATTTAAGGCAGCGACTTGATCAGTTGTCATAATAGACAATTGGTCACTGGTTAAAATTACCATTTGTTCAGTTGTTAAGCCGCTTAAATCACGTGTTTCAATTGCACGAATTTGATCTGAGCTTAATGTATTAAGCTGCGCACTATTTAATGCTTTTACTTGCAGCGTTGTCATTCCCGCCACTTGTGTGGCAGATAAACCAACAATACTATCGGTGGTAATCGCATCAATCGCTGCCGTCGTTAAGCTAGCAACATCGCCTGCCTCAATAGCACCAATCTGATCACTAGAAAAAACACTTAACTGATTTGCACTTAATACGCCAATTTGTACACTAGTCAATGCACTAGTCTGATCTGTATTCAGACCTACTATCGTAGTACTAGTTAAATTTGTAATTTGGGTAGTAGTAAATGCAGCAACCTGGCTGTTACTCATAGATTGCAATTGGTCACTACTCAATACAAATAACTGATCACCAGTTAATCCTTTAACATCGCGCACTTCTATAGCTGACACTTGATCAGTCGACAACGTAGTTATCTGCGCTGTATTCATTGCACCTAACTGAACACTAGTCAGGCCTGCTATCTGGTCTGTTGTAACTCCAACGATACTATCTGTGCTGATTGATCGTATAGAAGATGTCGCTATGGTAGCGATAGAAAGCGAATTGATTGCGCCAATCTGATCACTTGTTAAAACTGCAGTTTGATTTGAAGTCAATGCCTGAGACTGCGCCGTCGTCAATTTCTCCATATGATCGACAGTCAAACCTGAAATATCATCAGTTTGAATTGCTGCAATTTGCGCAGTATTTAAGCGTTGTAACTGATTAGACGTTAGTGCATTGATATGGTCACTAGTAATGGCAGCAATATGAGCAGTCGTTAAAGCACCCAGCTGCACACTTGAGAGACTCTGTACCTGATCTGAAGTCAAACCAGCAATATCTACGGTTTCAATAGAACGAATATGATTAGTATTTAAACTTACTATCTGATCAGTTGTGAAAGAACCAAGCTGATCACTACTTAATGATGCAACTTGTAAGGCCGTAAATTTAACTAAATCTCGTGTTTCAATTGCTGCGATTTGAGCCAAGGTTAATGAAGCAATTTGTGTACTAGTCAACACATCTATCTGACTAGTTACTAAAGCTGCAATTTGATCTGTCGTTAAACTTGCAAGATCAATCGTCTCTATAGCACGTATTTGTAAAGTGTTTAATGATGCTATTTGGTTATTCGTAATTACAGATATTTGATCTGAAGTTAACCCAGCTATTTGCGTAGTAATCAGCGCTCTGATTTGATTTGTGGTTAACGCTACTAAATTGTCCGTAGACAAATCTGCTAAATCAGTGCTTTGTATTGCTCTTACTTGTATGGTATTTAACTTCGTAATCTGATCAGTTGTCATAGCATTGAACTGATCACTTACGAGTCCTGCTATCTGTGATGTAGTCAGTCCAGCCAGACTTAATGTCTTGATCGATTGAATTTGATCGGTAGTGAGACTAGCAGCCTGCAATACAGTGAGACCGTTAATTTGATTACTGCTCAAAGCTTGTATCTGATCGGAAGTCAGCGCAACAAAATTGTCAGTCTGAACGACACTAATTTGTTTAGTATTAAGAGCAGCAATTTGAGCAACAGTCATCCCAACGAGTTGATCACTACCTAAGCCTAATACTTGTGAGGATGTAAATCCAGCAATACTTACACTGCTTACACTTGCAATCTGGTCGCTGGTTAAATTACCAATCTGGTCACTGGATAATGCACCGATTTGATTACTAATCAATGAGCGCATCATATCGGTTGTAAGACCCGATAGCGCGCTATTGTTGATTGCTCTAATTGCAGCAGTTGTTAGATTTTTTACGTCTGAGGATCCAACTGCAGATATTTGATCGCTTGCAAAAGTTGCCACTTGGCCTGAAGTCAGTACTTTAACTTGAGTGCTAGTGAGAGCAACAATTTGGTCAGTCGTTAAACTGCTAACATCATCAGTTTGAATAGCAATGATTTGTGCAGTACTTAAGGTACGGATCTGATCGCTCGTTAACACTGCGATCTGTGTACCATCAAGTGCAATAATCTGTTTGGTATTCAACGCCAAAGTTTGACGAGTCGTCATATTAGACAACTGATCAGTTGTAATACCGGCGATGTCTCTTGTTTCTACAGCAAAAATTTGATTTGTATTGAGCGCACGTACTTGATCAGTACTCATTGCACTAATTTGATCGCTTAACAATGATGCAATTTGAACAGCTGTCAGCGCAGGCAAATCTCTTAATTCAATTGCGTTAACTTGATCAGTCGTTAAAGAAGCTATTTGTGCAGCTGATAGCACACTGAATTGACTGCTAACAAGGGCAACAATTTGATCCGTTGTAAGGGCAGCTAAATCATCAGTTTGTATTGCACGTATCTGTGGCGCCGTCAAAACAGCAATTTGCGCTGCAGTCAATTCACTAAACTGGCTATCACTTAGAGCAACTATTTGTTTTGTATTCAAACCTTTAATATCAGTAGTTTCAATCGCTTTTATTTGATCTGAATTTAAGCTTTGTATTTCATCAGTCGTAATAGAACCAATTTGTATAGAAGTTAATGCACTGATTTGGTCTGTGGTAAAGCTACCTATATCAGTAGACGTAATGGCAGCAAGAGAAAGCCCTTTAACATCACGCGCCTCAATTGCCTGAATTTGGCTTGAATCAAATTGTGCAATTTGTGCTGAACTTATTGCCCCAATCTGTGAGCTACTCCAATTCGCAATTTGATCGGTAGTAAGTGCACTAACATTATCAGTCGCAATCACTCTCACTTGCATAGTCGTCATTGCAGCGGTTTGACTACTTGTCAATTCTGCCAACTGTGAGCTGAGTAATGAATTAACCTGGACTGTATTTAATCCCGCAATCTGGCGCGACGTTAAGTTAACTAATTGCTCGGTAGATAAAGCACTAAAGTCTGCCGTTTCAATAGCCGCAATTTGGGCTGTTGTCATGGCGATAAGTTGATCGGTAGATAATGCGGCAATTTGTTCAGAATTAAATGCCGCCACTTGCGCAGTCGTTAAAACATTAACCTGCTTAGTGGTCATCACCTCTAATTGCGTGAGATCTAATTGGTTAATATCCGAGGTCTGAATTGCACGAATTTGTACAGTTGTTAATGCACTAAATTGATCTGTGGTAAGGCTATTAATTTGTTCGCTGCTCAAAGCCACGATTTGGGCAGTACTAATTCCACCTAATGCACTAAGCGATATATTTGCAATTGCATCAGTACTTAATGCTGCAATCTGTTCTGTTCTGACAGCACGAATTTGTGCATTAGTCAAAGCAGCAATTTGATCAGTCGTCAATAAAGCAAAATCGGCTACCTCTATAGAACTGATTTGTGCAGCATTTAGCGTCACTAACTGATCAGTTGTCAGCACACTTAGTTGGCTATCACTCATCGCAATAATTTGTGCAGCTGTTAATGTCGCAATACTACGCGTATTAATTGCTGTAACTTGATCTGAGCTAAGTGCAGAAATTTGATCCGTTGTCAGAGCAGCGACTTGCGGCACTGTTAAGCGACTAATTTGGCCAGTACTCAAATCTGCGATATCAATCAATCTAATCGCCGCTGTGCTTAGAGTAACAATATCATCTGACTCAATAACAGATACTTGGTTATTACTTAGTACTGCAAACTGACTAGTCGATAAGCCAGCAATTTGTACACTTGTTAATGCAACAATTTGATCAGTAGTGAGCTCAACAATATCTCTTGTCTCAATAGCAGCGACTTGGCTAGCTGAAAAAACAGTAATCAAATTAGCAGGTATTTGGCTTATTTGCTCTGAAGTCAGTGCAGCAACTTGTGCAGTTGTCAGTGCACGTAAATGATTTGCATTTAATACAGCAATTTGCTCATTTGTCATCGCAGCTAAATCCTGCGTTTCTATAGAACGAACTTGCGTTGTAGTTAGTGCAGCAATTTGATCAGTAGAAAACAAAGGTAACTGTGTACTGGTAAGTGCAGCAATTTGCTTAACAGTCAGTGCAACCATTTGACTCAATGTGATTGATTCAATCTGCGACTGAGCCAGATTCGCAACCTGCACAGTTGAGAGACCTGCAATATCTGCGGTCTCAATAGCTTGAACTTGAGCGTCACTTAAACTATTAATCTGGTCGGTCAGTAATGCATTAATCTGCGTGCTACTCAAGGCAACGATTTGATCCGTAGTCAGATCGGACATGGTCAAAGAGCGAAGTGCGCTACTTGAAAGCCCTAATACATCCGCAGTTTCTATAGCTGCAATTTGATCAGAACTAAATGCAGTAATCTGATCTGTATTAAACATTCTTATATGTGCACTATTAAGCGCAACAATTTGATCTGTTGTAAATTTTTCCAATTGCGCAACAGTCAATACTGCAGCTTGTTCAGTAGTTAAACCTTTTAAATCAACTGATTGCAAAACTGGAATTTGCTCTGTTGTTAGAGCACGAATTTGATCTGTAGACAAAGCACGCAAATGCACACTTTCCATCGCAACGATTTGGTCAGTCGTTAACTTTGCAACTTGAGCAGTGGTCAAGCTAGCAATTTGTGCTGTTGTCAGTCTATTGAAGTCTACCGTTTCAATAACTCTTAGCTGAGTACTATTAAATGCGGCAACTTGGTTTGTTGTGAGCGCGCTAATTTGTATACTGGTTAAAGCCTGAATCTGATCGGTGCTTAAACTACTGACTGTTATGCCTCGTACGGCTGAAGTACTAAGCCCAGGCATATCACTCAATTCAATTGCGCGAATTTGGTCACTGCTAAATGATGCAATATGAGCTGAGTTCAATCCCTTGATTTGACTGCTGTTTAAGGCTGCAATCTGGGATGTCATCAATTTACTCGATTGTGCAGTCGACAGCACACCAAGCTGGTTTGATGTCAAACCACTCAAATCATTTGTCTGGATTGCTTGGATTTGTGTGGTGCTAAATGCTGCCACCTGTAGATTTGTCAGAACTTTAATCTGATCGCTGCTCAGAGCAACAATTTGATCGGAAGACAAAGCACTAACATCACGCGATTCAACTGAGCTGATTTGTAACGTATTGAATGCGGCTATTTGATTTGTTGTTAAAGCTGCAATTTGTCTGCTGCTTAGTGCAACAATTTGTTCAGACTTGAAACCAGTTAAATCTCTAGTCTCTATCGCTACTATTTGGTTAGTTGTTAAACCAACAACCTGATCGGTTAACAGCGAACGAATATGGGAACTATTTAAGGTGACGATCTGAGACGTATTGAAAGTTGCAATTTGTCTCGTGGAGAAATAAGGAATTTGTCTAGGCGCAATCGCTGCAACTTGATCGCTAGACATGGCAAGGATGTCTGCTGTTGTGAATGTGGCGATGTCCTCCACGCTCATTAACGAAATTTGCGTAGTGCTTAAATTAGCAACGCTAGTAGTAGTCAATGTTCCGTTAGTTATCAGCATGACATCAAACCTTTTATCTATTTAATCTAATT
>JACCDP010873324.1_pt1 | contig 26996 bp, 55 predicted proteins | sample 7445841 | NCBI WGS metagenome assembly JACCDP01 (sample SAMN15323441, study PRJNA562643) | freshwater metagenome | isolation source: river surface water | place: USA:Blue River Watershed | collected 2017-08-17 | reverse complement strand
CTGGATCACCAGAGTTTGATGTTAGAAGGTTTGAGTAGCCATATTTTCCATATTTATCTCCACGGTATTCAGCAATAACTTCTGCAATTAAATTAAGACCTTCTGTAGCCCAATTAGCATCATAAGTCTGTACGGGAGTATTACTAAGTAACATCTGTCCTAATTCCATCAGTACCCTCCAAGGCATTCATTGCGTGTGTGAAACAATCTAATCTTTGTCATAATTTTGCGGGATGGAGCATAAAGATCATCCTTACAAGTACTACACTTATAAGACCATTCCCCAGTAAAGAAGTCATGTACATATCCTTTTGCGTTGGCATACTTCTTGGCTACAAAGGTTTGAAATGGGTCTGGTATTTCCATATTAATCATATACTAAGTATACTTTATTGAGTTCTATTTGTCAATATTGGATTTTTTAAATATATTAAGTTTAATTCTTTTTTTTTCATGTTTGCCAATAACTTCACCTTTATAATTTAAAGCATCCCTATATCTATCTGTCCATTTTCCTTGTGCAGCAACTGCATCAAATGCCTTTCCAGATTCCATTAATTCATCATAGTATGACTGAGGCAAATCACTATTTGATAACTCTAATTCTGTGAGTTCTAATTCTGTTAATGATATTGGCATTATAGATCCTATTGGAGTTCCTGCTGGAATTGTAATAATAGTATCTGGCCGTGTGACTTTATAAACAATTGGAAGTGGCCCTCTGTATACTGAGGTACTTAATATTGCTGTAAACGCCTGTATCCCATCAATAAACTGATTTGGCACAGGCATTGTTAATAGACTTACATTCTCTTCAGACTGAAATGTAAGTCCAGAATTTAAACTAATACTTTGATTCGCTCTATTAGTATTTGCATATTTGTTACCAGAAAGAATTTCAACCTGAGTATTATGGCTATGCCATATAAAACTAATATCTTCATTAAAAGAAAATGTCCAGCCTAAAAAATTTGCCAAGGTAACAGGAAAACATCTATAGGCATGATGATCCCAACTAGCATCCATCCAATCACGCTTCACGCCAAGTACATCGAAATTAACATCATAGTTATCTCGTTTATATACAGTTAGTTTATTTGTCATGATGATTGATAGTTTGTTAGATGTTTCTTGCATACGCCAACAACAGAATAGTCTGCAAGATCATTGTACAATGCATCGTTGTTGCAGTAGTGACATCTTTCTGGTGGTCTGTTTTCAATCATAATTTAATTATATCATAAACTATTTGTTAGACAAATGATGTCCCTTTGTATATTCACACTTACTACATTTGGAAATAATAAAAGATCCCTTAATGTATAGTTGAATATCATGCTTGCAGTCAGACACGATAATTTCTTACTACCGTGGCAGCAAGCATACGCATACCTAGTGCGTTAAGTTGACAATTCTCTTCGCCAAGCGGAATAGACTCAATTGCCTTTGCCAGTTCTTCTCTTAATGTTTTTTCATCTAAACTCATGATAACTCCTTGATAATATCTTTAATTATACAGTTCGGCGACAGGTATGTCAAGTTTTAAAGTTCGGCGCAAAATAGAGAGTTGTAAACCTACTCTATGAGTCTTGCGACTCACTATTGGTTGGCATCTCCCAGACTAGCCTACCATCTACCCATCTAGATTCATAGCCCAAAGCCTTCCAATCCATTTTAAAGATTTTTGGTTCTTTCATTAGGCACCTATTGTAGGCATGCTTTTTTCGCAGGGACATATAATAGACTCAGGTAAGTCATGAGCCTCAGTCTCAATAGATATAACGGTGGAGCATTCTGAACACTTGTATATTCTTTTCATATGTTTAGTATATCAGTTATTGTCTGATTCTGTCAACTCTTTAATTACACCAAATATACCAGATAAATCTCTTTGATCTGTAAGTATCATAAAATCATTAACATTAAACTTTTTAGATATATCTTTAATTTGCTGAACAACTTGACTATGAGTTCCCTTAATTGTATGGTTTGGCTCTAATGTATATTCGTAATCATAGTATTTTACATCGCTAGGCTCTTGTCCTTCCTTAAGGACTAATGGATCTATTATCAGTATTGGCTTATTGGTAATTTGACTTAAAAAATGATCAGTCAGCATATACTCACCTACTATTATGTAATCTGTGTACTTGTTTGCTATTCTAAGTGTTGTATCTGATGATCCTACTACACATAATTTGGCTTCAAACTTAGACTGTTGCATTAAATAAACAAACTTTTCCATCCAAGGCTCAGTTAATGCAACTCTGCTTTCATGGGTATCTACCAAGGAAACATCTCCTGGGTAGGCATTAATAATAAAGTTTTGCTTTTCATCATCGTATTTTCCAGCAACCAGATTAAGGTCTAACCTTCCACGACCATACTTATCAACCCCTTCAAAGGTTTTAGCAGCATACTCTGGTGTAAGCCCATATGCTGGTAAGGCAAGCATCATCCTAATCTTTTCTGTTGCTTTTAAAATCGGCGGGAGAAAAATTGAAAAATCTACACCAATAGGACCATAGGGAAGTAATACAGATGTCACATTAGCCTCTTCAAGTTGTTTAGCCATTAGGGTTAGGCCAAACTCAGTATTGCTCCAACCCTTTCTATGCATCCAATGGAACTCAATTGACATAGATTATTTCCTATTAGATGGTCTTTCTAGAAAGCAGTAGATGATATGCTTTATATGCATCAGATAGGTCAAAATCTTCTAAATAGTTTTGTTTGTATAACTCTGAAGTAGTGCTTGATACTAGGTAATTTTCTTCAGGCTTGTCGACCATATTTTGCTCATATGGATGGTCACTGACTGGTTTATCTAAAATATCAGACAGGGCATCTACAACCTTGTCTGGGTTTTTGACCAGGGTATTGTAATCAACAACAACATTAGCCCTATTATATAAGAACCTATATAAGAAAGCATAGGAGTTTATCTGTGTCTTAATACCTATTGGCTGATCATAGTGAGAGGACATAGTGATATATGATTGTAGCGAGTCATATGGGTCTCTGGCTATTGTTATTACAAGACCTTTTGCATCATCCCAATTATGAGATGCAGCCACCCTTGTTCCTAGTTTTTGAACCAGTAATTGTCTAATATAGTGTGAGCCAGTTCTAGGATAAGTTAAGGTCATCATATATCTATTGTACACTATGGCTCAAGATTTATATACCGTGGTTTTATACACAGGCTAGACAATAGTATGGAACTCTGAAGTTATCCTTGTTTGTATAGATTGTTTGAGAACACTTGGAGCATCTGATATGCCCCATAGAAGGATCTTCCTTTTGCATATGGATAAGATAGTCTTTTGTATAATATATCTTTGTGGCATACCAGGTTATTAAGATTGAAAGTATTGTTAGCATCTGTCTATAATAGCACATCAAGGTTAACAGATGGGTGGTTTGATAGTGGATTTGTCGATAAATCATCTTACTGATGATATTTCTAAATAGGGTAGAAGTGGAGGATAGTGGAGGATAGTGGAGTAGGGAGCATCCTTATAGAAGGCGCCGTAATCCCCACAACGGCCAAACCACCATATCTTCAAACCACCATATCCCTCATATACCACATATGGGGATATTTGTCAAACCTTCGTAATATTGTTTGGGCATTATATACCCTGAAACAGGGTTTGTCAAGCCCCAAACCACATATATTTGTATCATATATTGTCGACAAATCTCCAAATATCAGAGAAAAATTAAATAAAAATATATAAAGGTTTGATAAATATTTAAATATCAGGATAAAAGGTTTGATATGGTTATATAGGGGTTATTGTGTATCAGAGTTGGCTTGTTTGTATACCTTGCCAAGTTCCCGCCCAATTTTGCGGGGGTTGAGAACCTCTGGATCTACGCCTGATAAATCGGCGGGGGTAAAAGAGAAGAACCTATTAACAATAGGAACATACTTAGTAACAGATACAAAACCATTCCATAGGTTATCACTAAATACTTGATATTCTTTTGGATTGCTATTCCTATAGTCTGCAAAATGTGATCTTCCCATATAAGAATTATACCATTGTTTGACAGATAGGTGGTTTTGTGGTATAAGGTTTGGTACGGGGAAAAATTTTTATCTTTCGTAATATGGTTTGGGGAAAATAATTGTTTGATCGTAATAAGGTTTGATATGTGGTTTGGTATGTCCGATATGTCCGAATTCACGTGGCGCATTTTTGGCAGCCCAAAGCAGGGGCACAAGGCCCCCACCTTTGACTGATTATTCTATTGTGTTTTTCTTTATGTGTGACTCTGCTAAAAGAGCAGGAAGTGTGATTTCGTCAAATGTTTCAATCTCTTCCTCTGTTAGTTCGATAGCCTGAATAAACATCTCAAATGTTTCAACAATGTATTGCTCACCTAGTGGCGAGATTTCTTTTACTAAGCCCTCAGCAACATAGTATGCCAATGGCAAGCCAATGTCGTTATACTCAATAAAGTTGCTAAAATCCTCATCATCTCTGAAGTTAATCCACAGTTCTCCTAAGATCCCTGCCTTGTCTGCCATACTTACCATTGTGGTCTCCCTGTCTTTATCTCTGTCATTAGTTTATCATACTCCTCACCTGCTGTCAAGGCAACAACCTCAAAGCGGTCATAGACAATTTTAGGTAGATTTCTAACTAAATAATAACCAACTCGTTCTAGGTCAATAGAAAAGTCCTCTGTCATTAACTTGCCAAGACGCTCTGCTTGCCGTGTTTCTTTGTTTGCACCATTAAGACTAGTAAGCCTTCTAGACATAGTTCTCCTCTCTATTCATTGTACCAAAAAAGTATTGGGGGCGCAAGGTGGCAGTCCCTACGCCCCCTATAGGTAAGGGAGACCTAGGCCCCTACCTCCGCTGCTACAGGCGCAAAGGCCTGCACAAAATTAGTCCAGTTGACCTTAACATCTGAACCGTGCTCGTATACAGTATGATTAATAATATCAACAACCACTGTAGTATCTCCAAGTTCGTAGTTATCCCCAGTGATAGAGTAAATTCCAAAGCCTGTCTCTTCTAGAATACTATCTTGCATAAGATAACTAATCATCATACGGGTTGCATATGAAGAGTCTGTCCATCTAGGTTTAGCATGCTCCAAGGCCATTGCTAGGTCCCGCTGCCATTCCGTCTCACCCCAGTGACTGTACAGTACGACGGCAGATGAAAAGTCATCCTTGAATACAAAGTTAATACGGGCTCCCATTAGTTATCTTCCTTCCATGATACGATTGACAATTGATTTAAGATTTCATTCATGAGGTCACCCTCGTTATCTGATTCAGCCTCATACCTAAAGGTCATGTAATCGCCTGTAGGTTCAAAGATTACTTCTACTTTATATTCGTTCATTAGATTGCTCCTAGGTCTCTTAGTTCTTCAATACTAGCACAGCCTGCACATTTTTGCAACTCCCAAAACTTTTCAAAATGTAAAACTGCTTGCTCTTCTTCCCAGAATGTCTCACAATTTGGACATTCGTAAGATGGTTCAATAACTGTTATCTGATAATCCTTGCTTTCATCCCAAGGTACCTCAGTAACAAAATAGCCAATCCTATTAACAATGCAGCGACCATTAATCACATAGGTAGCACCATCGTCTCCGTCAATATATGTCCAAGTATATAATGGGTCTGCGTCAGAAACATACTTTACCTCATCGCCATATGTCTCAAACATGGCTCCATTAAATGAAGAATCTGTATCTATATGATTAGTGATTGGCTTATAGGTATCAAGCCATTCATCAAAGTCTATCTCTATAAGTTCGTTAGGCAAAATACTTCTCCTCAATGTTTTTACGGTCAATAGATAAATTATAGGTCAGGCAGTACAGTTCTGTCAAGGCCTCCATATAGCCCTCAAGGTGTAAGCGGTCAACAGTTTGGTCATACTGCTCATCATCATGATTTGTATATTCAGATAGTTTTTGTTCTGTGTCAAGCATGGCTACTTTAAGATGACCATGCATTAAATCTATTAGTGGTATGGAGATATCTTCTAATGCCTTCTCCAAATGTGGCGGTATAAAAGGATACTCAGCGCTCATCAATAACCTCCAGCAGGTGATTACATACATCAATAGAACCTTCAAGGTAGAAGGTTATGTCGTCAGCATTGTCCTCATGCTCCAATGTATATGCTAAGTCCTGTTCAAGGGAGATAGCATGTAGTCTGATATATTCTTTGAATGTGTTTAGGTCCATATATTAATTATACGGGTTCGTGTTGATTTTTACAAGTGTACGGGGTGTGACCTTGCTCACATCTGTAAGGATAGGGGCATTGCCATCTGATTCTGATAATAAGATAACTATTCCATACCCTCCACAAATACAGGCAGGATCAAGAACCTTATCAGCACAAGCAGTAATCTCAATCAGGGCATCACAATCAGTACATAGATAATCATACTTAGTCCACATAGTCATCATAGTCCTCATCCTCATAGTCATCAATAATTATATTATAAGCAACATTGTCTTGCCCCTCATGAAATGAAGGTGGGTCTTGCCATATACCCCAAGATAAAGAACTATCTGATAGTCCTTCTGATACTAAGTCTCCGCCAAATTGCGAGGAATATGTTTGAGTCATTAGTCAAAGTACCCTTCTGCCCATAGTCCTTTAAGGAACTCTTCTGTCTTAACTAGATAGTTATGTATAGCAGGATTCTCATCTGCATTGATTAATAGGTCAGCACTTGCTACCCCATAGGTCATGTCTGCTAAATCTCTCTGTGTATAACCTAGCATTATTCCACATACCCCACAATCATATTCATAGCCTGGTGTAGGAAGCAGTCGCAGTCTCCCCCATTCATGTTTTCCATGAACTCAAAGTGTGAGAAATTATCCTCGTAGATAGCGGTGAGTAGTTCGTCTATTGTGTATGGTTTGTAGGTCGTTTTCATATATTAATTCTACCCTAGAGTGGGGAAAAAATCAAGTTCATCTTAAAGTTTTTATATAAGAAATCTCATTGTCCGAAATGTCCGTTTTCCACGTCCCGCATTTTTATGCAGATCAGTGAATAAAAATTGAGCAGTTTATTCTCATGCTCAGGAGATTTTTTATTTATGCAATCTGTAAAGTGCTTTGCACAATTTTTAGCAAACGATTTTTTTCTGCATTGATAGCAGGGTCAAAACCACTTGCAGATGCAAGGATAGATTCGTTAGAACCGCCACGAGCAGAACGATACCAATCAAGGCGTTCCGTTAGTGCATTGAAAGCACCCCAAGCGTTACCAGCAATCATTCCGTTAAACTCGCCTGTATAAATGTCATTGATAACATCTACCTTGTTTTCCCATTTCTTGAAAGCACCCTTAGAATCTTTTTCTGGCTTAGGGTATGCAGCAAGAATGATGTCGTTAAATTGCTTAGCATTGATTTCTGTTTCAATCATAGCCTTAGCCATAAGGTCAAAAGAATCCATGTACTTATGAGCCATGCCTAGTGTCTCACGAGCAACTTGTACCTTGCCAGAAGCGGTCTGAGTGTGACGAATCTTGAAAGATTGCTTAACGCCATTCTTGCGCTTAGTTGTATTGAGTGCAAGGTTAAGAGTATTAGCGCACACAACACGAACAGGTGTAATGCTTGCTTGAATAGCGATTGAGCCATCGTGTGATGTGTTGATGAGCAAATAAGTCTTTACCTTATCTGCAACACCATTTGGGTCAAGAACGGTTTCACGCTCTAGTGCCAATGCACCAAATACAACACGACCACCCTTGATTGACCCAGCGGTTTCCCATCGACCTCCGCCATCAAGAATGTTGTCACCGAATGAGAATAAATCTTCATTCTGCATAACATGGTAGCGCTCACCTACAACACCAAGAATGTCGGTCTGAGTATTATCTGTAGGGTTAGTACGCAAAACATACTGGTATGCCTTGTCGCTTGTTAGGTGTGAGGGGGTTTCCAAATCTTCCAGACGAACATTCCAACCATTGAGGTTTGCAGCCTCTAGCATTTCTGCTGTTGTCTTTTCTTCTGTAAATACGGTACCCAATCCATGCCAAGCGGGTTCACGAAATGATGCGAATGAAGCCTTACCATTTTGTGTTTCGATTTCATGTGCCATGAGTTTTCTCCTTTATTGTTGTTGAGATTTAAGTATAACAGGATGGGCTGACAAATGCAAATCGAGATAGTTAAACATGGGCAAATCGGACATGGGGGAAAGTTTGACTGATCATAACGGCGTGTCGACTTGACACGGGACGTGGCAAATTTTGCAGGGTGTGCAGGGAGCAGTTTTAAAACATGCTCAGGTTTATATTAGTAGCCCCCTACTAAATATCTACTCTGTCAACACTGGATGACAAATAGTTTACCTCTTCACCATATGAAACAGAATCAAAATCAATTTCATGAATTAAATTAATTGCTGATTCTTCATCTCGTGCATTGACTGTAATTGAATATTGAACTGTAACTTCCAATTCAAATTCTTTTGACAATTCAAATCCACAAATGTCTGCAATCTCTTGTGCGGCGTCCTCATCGATGGTGCCACTCTCCATTGCTTCGAAGGTCCACTCTTGCATTTCGTTACGCATACGGTTACGCTCTGCAGCCTCACCATATGAGCGCTGAGTTACTGTTTGGATGTGCTCTTCTAGTTTTTGAATGCGTTCTTTATTTTGCACCAATTGAGATTCTAAGAATTCTCGTGTCATGAAGTGATTGTCTACTTTTGTTACTTGGTCCATGGGGGCCCTCTTTCTGTTGTTTGATTAATTTAATTGTACAGGTACCCACTGACATTTGTCAAGGATCCCTTGCGGGAAGCAGTTTATACTCATGCTTAGGAGTCTTATCTCAGGCATACCTGCACATCATGGCGCAGGGCTTAGCAGAGATAAATTATAGGTAGCGAGCCACCGCATTGTATGTTGAGGTATTAACTACTTCCTCATCTGTCATCTTGAGAATACGAATTGCGTTCTCAATTTCCTGCTTCTGCTCTAAGTAGTTATGACGACCAATTTGCTCAAAGTCACGCTCAGGCTCTTTTGGTAGGTCTGCCTCTGATGTTGTTAAATCAAAGTCAATGTTTAGTGTGTTGTTCCAAGAACGATAGTTTGTTCTAACATTTTCTGCTTTCTTGATGTTAGAAATAGCATAAGCAAAGATTTCCTTGCGCCACTTTTCCATAGCCTTGTTATACTTTGCTTCGTTTGCTTCTTGTGAGGTGTAAGACTTTTCTAGTTCTGCTAGACGAACTTCTAGTGCCTTGATTACCTTTGGTGTTGCGATTTTTACTGAGATTGCTTTTCCTCTTGCCATTTGTTAGGTCTCTTTCTGTTAGTTGGGGGGTGAGGTGAGCAGTTTGTATTCATGCTCAGGAATAAACTAATTACTGCTTAGGTGTCCAAGTGGTATAACGAGTCATACCATTAACATCTAACTTAACACGAACATTACCATTTGCTTGTGGGTCAATGGCAAGGATTGTGCCTGTAACCTTTGACTTCTGTGAAGTGTATAGGTCGCCTACCTTGTATGTGTTTGTTGCTACTGACATTGTGTTTCTCCTTTTGTTTGTTGATAATCCAAGTATAACATTTCCTACTGACATTTTCAAGCCAGCCAATAAAAATCTCATACTTTGGACTACGGGGGTTATTTTGTTCATACCTTAATTGTAGCAAAGAAATGTCAAAAATACAAATCCAAGCCCCTGCAAGCGGTGTGAGAAAAATCACATCTTAAAGCGGTGTGTCGACTTGACAAATGGGGGTGGTGGCGACGTGGCTTTTTCAAGGGCACACCTAGGACCCTGAAGAACCAAGAATAGAAGTTAGTACTATTAGTAACATTACAAAATAAAATAAATTTTTCATCTCATCATTTCTTAGTTGCAGAAAAAATTATGTCACTCTTAGAGTATACACAAAGTGAGCATGAAACGCAAGCGGACCCTGCATTGCTAATAAGTGGAATCTGCTTATTATTCTCAGGACACTTAGCAGCAGGACGGCCAATCATTTCTTTAACATCTGCTTGACCAATAGCAAAATTCTTAGCAAGGTATGCCATGCGAACACCACTATTAATTTTTAGATCTACCGCAGTTTTAACATTCTCACTGTCTGCAGAAAAATATAAACTAAGATTAGCAATGTCCTTAAGGATAAGTGCAGCGCTCTTCACACGAGTGTATACCCAGAACTGAACATCCTCATGCTTATCAATAACGACTTTCCATGCATATGCGTAGGTATCATTAAAGAAGTCTCCGTCCCAGTGGATACGGAATAGCATAGGAGCGTCTTTCTTGATACAATCATTCTTGAAGTCAATGATCATCTCATTAAGCAAACGGACCATGGTCTCTCCGTCTGCGTCTTTAAGTAAGTCCCAGTTATGCAATAGGTTTACTTTAACTCCCTTGAATAGTTTTTCCAATTTACCTGCATAGCATACTGATTCGCATACACTAGTAGCGCCAGGGCATGAGAATTCTTTTCCTGCAGGCAGGCCAAAAGTATTGGCAATTGCAGCCTGCTTACCATTCTTAGTAACTAGATTTGCTACTTTACGGTCATTAGATCTTTTTAGTGCTGACATGGGGGCCTCTATTCTTTATTACTTAATGATAACAGGTAGGACTGACAATTCTTGCCTTTGCGAGAATACTTTTTCTTTGACTTAATGGGGGTAGCAGCATTAGACCTGCGTAACTCCATAAGTCTACGCAACTCTTCAGGGCTCTTTTTTGTAGTCATAAGATAATCTTAGCAGACTTAAAGTAAAATGTCAATAATTGTAATGTGATCTTGCTCACACGCCACGTCCCGATTTTTCAGGGATTTTATTTATTCATCATCATGAATGAACACATACAAAGCAATTAAATCGGTGTATGAATACTGAACAACCTCTTTTTCACCAAACTCGTTTTCTGTTTGTATGTCGTAGTTATCTCCTGTTGAGTCACTCTCAATAAAGATAACTTCAACAATGTCATCACCCGTTTTAATTAAATCACCAATCATTACCTGATCTGGTGTTAAGTTGTCAGCATGTATTAATTCCATAGCAATCATTGTATCACTCATTATTCTAACCCCAATCCCAATTCAAATCCTAAATCTTCATCATAGTCCTCAATGTTTTCTGGCAACCATGCATGAAGGTGGTGTTGTTCAATGATAGCCCATACTGGAGCGCAGGTTTCTCCCTTATAACTAATTCCATCAGGCATTTCAATAGTTTCGTCCCACATTTCTTGGTGAGCAAAATCAATTGCTGCAATACATACTGGAACCATGCTTAGTGGTACTGGTGGATAGTGATTACCCTGCAAGTGATAACCAATAGCCTGTTCAAGGCTTATGTCAATGTTTTCTGCTAGGTCCGTTGCGAAATTGCTTCCCATTATCGTGTTACCACCATTCCTGTTTTGTAGAAAGTTTTTGTGTGCATTTTGCCTGAAGGCTCTGATAGATTAACTGTTGCGTATTCATTAGCAAATCCGTGGTCTACAAATCGCTGATAAACTTCAACGGCAGATAAGGCGTCACTATAACGACCAACCCACTTAGGGGTAGGGGCTGAGTCATAGGTAACTGTTACTGAGTATAGGTATTCGTTCATTATGCGTTCTCCAATGTGTATTCGTTTAATTCATTACTAGCATACCATTCGGTGTATTCGTTTTCAAGTGACACGCCTAGCGCACACTCGCAAAACTCTGTATCGTATTCCTCGCCACCATTTCCAAAAAATAGTACGCCTTCATCATAGCAATCAGGGCAGTTAAAAGTATTCATCTAATTATTCTCCAATCTTTACTGCTACAGTAGCATAGCGGTCTGACAAATAGGCAGGGGTTCTGACCTGTATTAGATAGGCTTCGGTATTTTCTCCATACCAAATACCTTCACGCTTTTCTGCGTGTGTGATAACACCCTCAAAATTACGATTACGAGAGCGATAGTTTTGTCCTACAAGTAGGTTTTCTATTGTGTATAGTTTTGTAGCCATGTGGCAACCTCTTTCTTTATTTAACTTATTACTCTGTAATCCTATCATGGGTGTCTGACAAAAATCTAATTACTGGCGAGTAAATCCAAATAGTGAGACGCTCAAAAAATGTGAGAAAAATCACACGCACTTAAAGTTATACACACCCTGTGGACGACACGCCCGACTGCGGGACGTCAAATTTTAGTTGAAAGTTAAAGCAGTTTTAAATCTTGCTCAGGATCCCCCTTAGCCTGGCTCCAGACTAAACTAATTCGTTTTCTTTAACACAAGCGTCCCAAAATTTTGTTTCATCAAATCTTGGATTGTCTGCACTGAACCACTCACTGAATTCAAAGATTAAATCCTGAAAGACATGAGAGTCAATACTATCAGCAAACTGATTTAGAATTTTTGCAGTTTCTACATAGTCTTTGCGTGTCATCATTATGCAACCACCTTTAGAATTGCATAGGACCCGTTTTTATTGATTTCCTCAATTGTTGGAAGTAGTGCAGGAACAACTAGGTCCCTTAGCATTCCTTCAAGCATAGCAACTAACTCTGAGTGAGGGATAGCAAGGGCCTGTTTTGCAATTGGATGTGTTTCGTCAAATTCTGTAACGAAGTTTAGAGAGTGTTTGATTTCTACCATTTTTTTTAGTTTTCCTATTCTTTTAGTTTGAGTAAACGAGAGTCGATGTGCCACGAAGTGTGCCACTAATTCCGAGAGTATCGCAAGCAACCTTGACAGATACGCCAACAGGTAATTGTGTTGGATAAGTTGAGATGAATTGAGCAACAGCACCTTTTGAGGGTAGGCTGATTGTTTTGACAGAACCATTAAAGGTTTCTAGTTTTACAGTGTATGACATGGATGTCATCCTTTCGTTAAGTTGATAAGACTATCTTATCTTGGGGGGCTGACAAATCTTGGCATTTATTCGCTAGGCTCATTGTGATTTAGGTCACACTTATTTGCTAGGCTCACTGCCTGATTTATCTTTATTTAATTGTTATAAGAGTATCCTATCAGACACCCTGTTAAAAGTCAAGGCGACACGCCGTAGGCGTGGTGTGATTTAACTCACACTCTGACATCTTGTTCAAGGCGAACAAAGATGCGAGGGCGTACGCTCATGTCTGAGCATACTGGACAGAAACTGTCCTGCAATTCAGGTGTTTGCCACCCGCATTGCTTGCATTTATTGACTATCATTTGTAGTCCTTTCTAGTTTAGAGACCTTCTCTAACTTTCTAATACTAGTATTCTAGCACATCAAACCCCAAAAGTCAAGTCCTGACACGGCGTGTCGGATGTGTTTTGTATCACATCTTACCTGAGAGTAGTCTGAGAGGCGACGTCGATTTTTTCAGTATTTACAAATTACTTTGCGAATACAAAAAACCAAAAACTAAAAACGCAATCATTACAACCAACATTATTTATTCTCCTCATCTTCAAAATCTAAAAGTGCTTGATGATACGCAATGGGGTCTAACTGTTTTAGTATTTGCGAAGGGTAAAAGTTTAAGTAACCAATCTGCACTACTGGATAAACTAAATCCATAAATTGGTCAAATCTATCTTGTAAATCTTGATCCATTACTCACTCTCAATCTGTCGATAGTCAATGACATGAAAGTCTAATTGTCTTTCAAGTGGCATAGCCTTTAGCCATGATAGTGCAGACTCAAAGTTGTCTGCTTCCACATCAACGAATAACTCAAAGTTAAAAATAGCCATTAGTTATTCTCCTTTCTTGTATAAAAAATCCCAAGCCTTACGGCATAACACAATTGATTTGCAATTGTCACAACAGATGACACCATGAGGGTTTAACTCAAAGTCATAGATGTCTACCATAGTAGAGGTTGCGCCACAAACAGAGCGCATAGGTGCAAAGGTACTCATTTAGAAACCTTCCAATCTGTCCAATAAGGAAACTGCTCAGGGTCACTATCATAGTAGTAACGCTCTACATTGTTTTCACAATCCATGCAGAAAGTGTATTGTGTATCTAGTACCTCAGAGATAGCAGATACCATAGGGGTATGCTCTACGCATACTGTTGTTTTTTCTAGTGTTATCATTTTTGACAACCTTTCTTTATTTATACTAGTAAGTCTAGCATGGGGGTCTGACAAATAAGCCCTATTTGTGAGGGTGTTTAGTGTGATACTAGTCACACTTATGGAAATCTAGGTAAACCCTAGAGTTACACTTTGAGCAGAGACCATACTCTGACTCTGGAGACTTTGTCTCCCAAACTCTGTTAGTCATTTTGACCTAACCTTTCTGTTAAAGACCTTCTTTAACTTTCTTTATACTAGTAGTATAACAGGCACCACTGACAAATAAGCCTGTTTTTCGGGCGTGTCGGTAAAGTATTTTTGTGATAAGGGTCACATAAGTTATCCACAATAACTGGTCTGACCTGTGGATAACTCGACGTGGCGTGTGATCTAAAACACATAGTAGATACGGCGTGTCGTGTTGACTTTTAGGGTTATGTGTGTTAGTATTACTACATAAGAAATTGACAAGGTGTCAATACGAAAGGAGTCACTAATGATGACTTACTCAATAAATGTAAACGATCTAGTATGGTGCGATAATTGCACTAGCGAGGTTGTCGTCTCAGACGGCGAGGATAGAGGTATCCTATGCCCTACATGCGATACAGGGTTTTACCTAGAGACCCTCTAGAGTGTGACCAACACCACACCCTAAATACTTGACTTTTAGAGGGGTATCTGATAGGATACTCCTATAACAATTAAATAAGATTAAATAACTACTAAAGAAAGGTGTTCTAAATGAATACACTAGAAAGAATACAAGCAGAGCAGGCAGAGCGTCGCCTTGCTCAACGAATTAAGGATAAGGCTATTGTTGAGGCTATGTTCTCCAATAACTCTCGCCCCCTAAATAACGAGTACCTACTAGCGAAAGAAGAAAACTAATTGCTATCTGCTATGTATGCACACACCTGCGAGTCATGCGGTGACACAGGGCTAATTATCTTTGATGAAAACTCAACACACATTGACCCATGCAAGTGCGAGGGTATCAATGAGTAAGCGTTGCAATGTATGTGAAGTACTAATACACACTAAGGCTACAGATAGAGCATTGTGGTTTTGTGAGGATTGCCATTCTACATTTAAGTATCAAAGTGAGCGTTACAAGATAGCCAAGCAGAAGTTCACACAACTAACTAAGTTAGAGCGAGGCTGTGAGGCTGAGGGTGGTTGTGACTATACACAACAAGGTCAAGTACTAAGTCATTACATGTTTGATTATGACCACATGAACCCTAAGATTAAAACTGCTGATGTATCTACTATGTGCGTTAGTGGAAAGTGGTCATTTGATGACATTAAAAAAGAGATTGCTCAATGTCGTGTATTGTGCAAGATGCATCACGCACTGGTCACAGAAAAACAATGGCTAGACAGAAAAAAGTCTAAGGTGGGTGTACTAGTAAACGCTTAGTTGGTAGTAGTGCAGAAAGATAGTGGGATTATGTGCTCACTATCTTTTTTGCTTTTTGCTTTATAGATCATGTATCATACATCTGGACAAAATATTCAGATTTTAGGCAATTTGGGTTTTACAAATTTTTTCAGTTTTGTGCTAAAATAAGATATGGCCATATTAGAAAACCTAGAAAACGCATGGGATGGTTTTGAGTTTGAACACCAAAACCTTGCTGTAAAAATTTTTTCAGAAACTTGCTGCAATGGATGTACATGCCAAACTGAAAAAGATCATCAATTAGATTGATTTTCATGAGAGATACGATCTCTCCAGTATTGCTCAGTTAACATACGCATGTTTGCGATATCTTCGTACATTTCTTGGGTAGACTCATTAAGATCTTCCAAGTCACAGTTCATCAAGTATTGACGTAAATCCATTTTATTACTCCTTATTGTTTTTAAATTTTGGCATCGGACGATATATCTCATGTACATTTAAATAATGAACTATCGTCTGATGTGTAACATTACACTCTTCTGCTATTTGTTTAGCAGGTTTGCGTTGCGTAACATATTGGTCATATAACCAATTTTTGTCACGGTATTTAGCCAATGACGCCTTCATTCTTTAATAGATCATACAACATTCCATTAACGAAGTCTAACTGTGCTCTACCTGATGTGATAAATTCCTCTATCTGACCATCGGCCATACCAGATTGCTGAGCGCCTTGACGATTCATACTGTCAATTGCATCTGACATTAACTTTACTACTTCATCTCTATACATTCTTTCACCATTTCTCTATAGGGCATTTAGCCTGTTTTAAAGTTGACTTTAATCGCATAAAGCAACCACATTTTTTACATTTTGCAAGTCGTTTATTAAACCACTCACAGCCATTACAGATTTTTAGGCGGGATTCAATGAGTTCACGATCTGATCTTGGCTGATTAGGATCAAATAAGTCAGTAAACTTAACATCCTCACTCATTTCCAATCAACCTCTTGATCATATGTCACTGAATACTCCCCACCATATACTTCTGCATATGACATGATATCTCTATTATACCTTAAAACCGTATTGATACCAACTTTGTCAGCCATAAACTTCATACCCTTGGTCATGGGTAGGAATTCTACTGATCGAGTCTCTAAACCCTCATTGAGGGCTTCTAAATACCGTTTCTTTCCAAACCTCTTAGATGTTATAGATTGGTTTGGATATACCTGTCTTAAGGCATCGTCTTTCTTTATTTCTTCTTCCCCGCTATTTATAATATAATCAACTGCAAGATGAGGCATACGTACTGCCCAATTTCGCATGTTCTCGCTGTAAGAATCCATATTGCGTAGGGTTGAATCAGCGTATGCCATGCGTTCTAGGTCATATGGGGTCAATAGAACCTCTGTTGCGAACGAAATTAAAAACGCCGTGGCGAAAGGGAACTTGTCGGTATATACATTTACGCCGAACTCTACATTGGGGTTAAAAGATCTATGCGACATAGAATCTCCTATTAGGCGCATGTGGTTTCCTATTGAAACATAGTTAGGATGATTCATATCGCAATCGACGAACAAGCAGTCATCTATTGTCACATCGTCGGAAAGGCATAGAACATTTTTATCGTATGTGCCGACGACTTTAGAACCGTTATATCTATTTAGTAACTCAGCGCAGAGCAGTCCATCCATATCTGGCGAGATGATAAGATTTGTTGAATGCTCAAGTGTCTTAAGAATTGACGACTTCATGGCTTTGCCTTAAAGTATTCATACAGTTCAATATCGAGTTGATTTATATCCTCAATTTGACTCTTATATTTATCATATAACTCTTGGCTAATTTTTTGCGAGGAATTTACATGAGTCACAACATCATCTGGCATAATCATATCAAGTATGGAAAAGACCTTGCTATATAACTCTGGATCAGAGTATTGAAGAACTTGAATATTATTGTTTGATAAGTGCTCGATAACATCCTGTGCGTTAGTCTTATAGTCAACAAGATTCCAGCCCTTCAGAATCATTTCCCGTTGGTTGTGAACATATCGATTATACTTTTCTAGATTAAGAAATCCTGAGAAAAACTTAGAATGCTGGTTTGATATATTTTTTTTAGTAATTTCATTATTTAAGAAAAGAGTGAAAGTATCATCGAGTGGCATATGTGAATAGAAAACAGAAGCCATGCCTTTTATGTAACTAAAAGTTCTTTCAACTGGATCTCTCATAATTGTAAATGTTTTGTCAGCAAACTTTACTGGGGTATTAGAATAGTGACCAGCAATGTAATCTGCCTGTTCTAAAGTATCAAGTGATATTGGATATCTGTGTCCTGCTACTATGTTTGAGTCTGGCTTTTGTTCCCGCAAATTTTTAACTATAAAGGTTCCAGATGTACGTGGAACATGCATATAGTAAACAGACTGTTTCATTTTTTAAAAAACTCCCCTTATAATAATCTAGTTATGACAATCCAAGACTGGGCTTCCCTAATCGTAGCAATACTTACAATTGTATCATCGATAGCCTTTGCGATCAAGTGGCTTGTCAAGCATTATTTAAGCGAATTAAAAACCAATGGTGGCTCAAGTGTCAAGGACCAGATGAACAGAATGGAAAAAGAACTTAAAGAGCACAAGGATGAGTCCGAAAAATTTAGAGACCGTCAAGAAAGAAAACTTGACGAAATGTATCAAATTTTAATTAAGCATATCGCTAAGGTCGATAAAGAATAATTTTCCTATATACTATATATAAGATATCTTCTATATATAAACCTTAAAGATATTCTTTTCTTCTTATATATATTTAAGTATACACCATCCCCATTCTTGATGATTTACTACAAACCAATACAAAACGGACATTACAGACAATAACGATTTGATAACTTTTAATATCAATGTCCAAATTGCCCTGATATGATATACTTTAATCTGACTAGTACTTAGGTTTATCTTTCATACCCACCAGCCTGAGTACTAGTCTTTTTTCATGGTATAATCTCATTATGTCTACTTGCTCCCCAGAAATATTCGGTGCTGATCCAGTAAGTATCCAATGGCGTGTTGTCAGAGGAGATACTGGATCCTTGCGTGTTGAGTTTTTACAGGACAATGAGATAGATTTTTATGATACTGAGGGTTGGGTTTTTAGGGCAACCGCTTATGACCAATCTGGAGATATTCTTGATGCACTTGACTGTGAGCCTGGAGAAGGCTTTGTTGATATCAAGGCTTATCCATCAGTTACAAAAAACTGGGGATTAAATTATACAAAAAACGTAGCAGAGTTACCATTTGATGTCCAGGTAACAATTCCTGAATTAATAGAAGATACAGTTTGGACACCAGTTATTGGAACTATTTATGTTCTAGGAGATATTACACCAGGGGGTACACTATAATGGCAGTTATTAAAATTGTTCCAATGCCAGGCGCAGTTGGAGACAAAGGAGACGAAGGAGCCGTAGGCCCTCAAGGTCCACAAGGAGAAACTGGAGCACAAGGACCAGCAGGTGCCGATGCACTTTGGTCTTATAATGGTGAGTACAACCCAGGTGCAGGATATGCAGTTGGAGATGTTGTAACATTTGATGGACAACTTTGGTATAGAAAGAATGCAAATGGTGGAAACGTTGGAGACACACCATCAGAAGGTTTGTTTTGGGACTTACTTGCAGCAAAAGGTGCAGATGGAGAACCAGGACTAAATGGTTTAGAGGGAGAGCAAGGACCAGCGGGTGCTGATGGAAGCCAACTCAACTATTGGGATGGTGTCTCAGCACCACAAGATCCAGCAGAAGATGGACTCTTAATTGTTGATGGAATTGTTTCTGGTCCTGGATCAAACATATTAGTGTCTGCAGACCAATCAGTTTTTATAGGTGGAAATAATGGAGAGTATTTAAATGGTTTTTCTACACCAGAAAACCAGATTGCAACTATTGGAGATATAACAACAGCAGTAGGTGTTAGCGGTAATGGAGAAGTTACAAGATGGTCTCCAAATTTTCAAGCAACTGGTTTAACATTTACTGGATCAGGTGCTACATATCCAACATATAATTCACACTATGTTAAGAATGGTCGTATGGTAAGTTTCTGGATTGAGATTGATCTTGCTACCGTGACAAATTTCGGTACAGGACAATACATTACACAATTATCACATGCTCCACTTGCTGGAACAATGAATCACTTCCAAGCATGGGCAAATGTTGATCCAACAGTTAATCCAGATATTGCAGGACATGTTGTTTTGCAGGCAGATCATTTAGCAAATACAACTCAACTTGATTTACACTATCTAAAGCAAGCAGGCGGAGCAAACTCTCCTCTTATGGAGGCCATGTTTACTCAAGATGCTCCAGCAGAATTAACTACATCAAGCAAGATTTATATCAACGGTACATATATAACTGCTGAATAATATCGTGAGATAATACAGTTATGGCTGTTTCTAAATCTATGGACTTTCCAGGTGCAAAAAAGTCTTCTTATGCTGCACAGGTAGAACAAAGTCAGGCATCTCCTTCTTTAGATAATGCTCTTTCATTTCTTCCAGTACCTGGCCCAGTAGGACCGCAGGGACCCGCAGGTAGAGACGGTAGAGATGGGAAAGAAGGACCTCAAGGACCAGAAGGAAAACCAGGTTCTAAAGGAGAAAAGGGTCCAGCAGGCAAAGATGGAGCAAGTTCTTTATCTTCTTCAGGGCAGCAAGCAGGATGGGCTTCATATCATAATAAATCTCAAAAAGCATTTAAACTTGGAATTTCAGAAGGAGACGATGGTTGGGCAACGGTTTTCATTATCTCCGATGATTTATCAAATGAAAAATTTTTACCTAAAGGCTGTACCTCTTTGTGGAACGACAATTCACGATCTTTTAATTTTAAAGGTTTAGAAATTGGTGCTCAAGTGTTTATAACATATAGTTTTGAATTGACTACTCATAGTAGTAACACTGAGGCATGGATTAGAACATACTCACCAAATAGTGATCTAGATGTTGCCCAGTTCATAGGATCGATGAAATACCAGCATACATACCCAATAACTGTTACTCAGCAGGTTTTTATAGAAAACCAAAAAATCTGGGGTAATGGAGCAATTCCTCAAATTAGAACAGACTATGATGCATCGGTAATTCTTAAATCTATATATGTCAGCGTGGTATAATAAAACTATGGCATTTCCAGGAGAATTAAATATCAATTATTATAAGGGTGATACTTATGAGTTTAATGTATTCCCAAGAAAAACAGACGGAACTAGTTTTGATTTAACTGGATTTATAAATGCAACATTTAAGATTGCCACAACTCGTGGATCAGCAGGTGTAACAGCAGGTCAAATTACTGGATCTGCAAGAATCTCAGATGATAAAAAGCATATTGCCTGTGCTATTACTCCAGCAAATGGTGAATTAATGTCTTCTGGTACAACCTATGTTTATGATATTCAGGCATACCTTCCAACACCAGGATCATATAACAAAGTTATTACTTTTATAACTGGATCTATTTCAGTAACAGATGATGTAACGCAAGGGTACGGAGATGCATCGGCGTGACAGATGTATTTGTATCCAGTGATTCATTAACAGTTATTGGCGGAACATCGTCAGTAGATGTAAATGTAGATTATGGTCCACAAGGAGATAGAGGAAGTTCTTTTTTTGTTGGCTATGGAAATCCAAACTCAATTACACATACGTCTTCATTACAGGTTTTAGACATATACATAAATGTTCAATCAACAGATGATGATTATTTGGTTATGTATCAGTATCAACTTTCAGATGGAATTTTATCTTGGATTTCTATTGGCAAACTGCTTACAGATCAATTTAGTTCAAACCGTCAGTTAAGATTCGTAGATGGCGTTACAGAAAATGCAGTAGACTTTAATGTTGCAAACATTGTTCCAATGTCCATTTTGTCTAGTCTTACAAAAGATAACTTTAATGTTCAGTGTACTTTTGTATCTGATAATCCAGTAGCAGCATCTACAACAGTTGGTGATATCTATATAGATTCTTTAACTGGTAATACATATCTTCCAGTAGATATAAATGCTGTTGAATACTCAGGAGGGAATTGGGTTCCGCTGCACACTGGATCATCTCCATTGTCTAACGTACATTTTTTTGTTACGGTGGTATAATCCTCATGGTGATATATTATGGCTTCTGAATACATTGATGATACTGAAACTGGAACTGGGATATACCCAACAAAAATACCAGGGTATGAAGATGCTGCAGATATTCAGGAAGCATTAAAAATATATCATTATGGAACAACAACAATTCCACAAACAACAGCAGCAGTAGATTCAAAATCTGTTGCAGGACACCTATTATCATTAAGAGAAGATCTAGATACTGAGATTGCAAGAGGAATTGGTTCTAGAATATCTAACACTTCACCAACTTCTCCTGAGCACGGATATATTTGGGTAGATGCAGATGCCTCTATTCCAGGTATGGCAACATATTCTGTTGCTTCTTATACAACAGAAGCACCAACAACTGAATTGGTCAATGGAATAATCTGGGTAGAAAAAGGATCTAGTCCATTAAAGATGTATGTATATAATGGAGATACACTTGCTTGGGATGAGATTGGTGCATAATGACAACATTTAGCAGCGAATCAAAGCCAGCATACATTTACGATGAGCCATCAGATACGTGGTATCTTGTTAGCGGAATAGTAAATACGGCATACCCATATACATGGACAGCACCCAACACATTTGATGCTGTATTAACAGCAAAGGCTGGTGTTAATAATTTTGCAACATTGGCAGATAGAGATACTGCACTTGGACTAACACCAAGTAGTGGAGTTGTTTGTTTTGTTAGATCAGATAATGATTTAAATTCAATTAACCAGTTACAGTATTTTGATGGCTCAAAATGGAAAACAATTCACGATGCAACATTTGTTGACAAGTCATCAAATTATGTTATACAAAAACATGATGTTAACAAAACAATTAAAGTTGGATCACCATCAGATTCATCAAGCGGTACAATAACGATAACTATTCCAACTAACTCAACTCAATCATTTGAAATTGGAAATAAAATTAATGTAGTTAGATATACTCCAAAACAAGTTTCTATTGTTGAAAGTTCTGGTGTAACAGTTTATAGTAAGTATAGTTCATTAGATATTGTTCCACAATTTGGTATGGTTGTACTTACAAAAATTGACACTAACTCTTGGCTAGTTACTGGAGATTTGGTTGGATCTGTTCCTGTTACTCCAACACCTACCCCAACCCAGCCACCAGTTACAGATCCACCTATTACTCCTACTCCTACCCCTACACAGCCACCAGTTACAGATCCACCAGTAACCCCAACACCTACTCCAACAGTTACTACTACTCCTACACCAACTGTTACCCCAACTCCAACCCCAACCCCAACACCAACACCAGATAATAATTACTACTATACATATTGTTATAATGGTCAAACATATAATGGGAGTTCAAGTGTTCTCAATTGTGCAGAAATTGAAGCCAACCTTGGAGAAGGATCTACTAGTTTTGCTTGTCAACAAGGATCTGCACCAACCCCTGCAGTTTGCAGCGTAACACCAACACCAACACCAACAGCAACACCATTGCAGACTTGGTACTTCTGCTGTACTAATGGATTTGGTGGTTCTGTTACTGCAGCAGATTCAGAAACAGCAGTAGGACTAGCAAGTGCTGCCTGTGCTGATAATGAACCTGGTAATACATTATCAGGGCAGGTTTACTTAACTCCACAAAGTTGTAACGCTGTAACACCAACTCCAACACCTACGGCTACACCAACTCCAACACCACTAGATTGTTCTGATGCCTCATTCTTAAATCAAGCAGATTGTTTAGCATGTGGATACACATACACAGGTGGAATGTGTTATGATCTTCCAAATACAGGAACTCCTGTTCCAACACCTACTCCAACACCTACTCCTTTAAATTGTTCTGATGCTGGTTCATTGAATCAGTCAGATTGCTTAGCATGTGGATATACTTATACAGGAGGAATGTGTTACGACTTACCAGCAACTCCAACACCAACACCAACACAGTCTGCAACTCCAACACCTACTCCAACTGCTACACCAACCCCTACTCCTACACCAACACCTACACCTACACAAGACTGTACACCAATTTATCAAGGAGTTGAAAACAGACAGTGCAATGGAACATCAACACCAGTTGCAATTTACTTAAACCCATGTACTGGTCAATATACTTGGGATTGCCCAGAAGTAACACCTACACCAGTACCTACTGCGACACCTACACCAGTACCTACTGCGACACCTACACCAGTACCTACTGCGACACCAACACCAGTACCTACTGCGACACCTACTCCTGCACCTTTAGATTGTTCTGATGCTTCATCATTAAGTCAGGCAAATTGTGCAGCATGTGGATATACATGGAGCGGTGGAGCCTGCCTTGATACACCAACAGGATTCTCAGTATTCTCATTCTCCCCATTTGGATTCTCACCATTTAGCGCTACATTTTCAGTCTTTGGATTCTCACCATTTAGTGCCACATTCTCAGTATTTGGATTCTCACCATTTAGTGCTACATTCTCAGTATTTGGCTTTGCTCCATTTACTGCACCTGCATGACCCCTATGATATACTTTTAAGATGTCAGAAATGGATAAAAAAGAAGAAGATCTTAGGCAAGTTAGACCATGGGATTTTTTTAATCCAAACACACAATATGCTGCAAAAGATGTTCAAAATAAAAGACTTGAGATATGTAAATCTTGTCCAGAATTTATAAAGTTAACATCTCAATGTAAAAAATGTGGGTGTATTATGAAATTAAAAACTAAACTAGCATTAGCATCATGCCCAATTGAAAAATGGGGGGTAGCAGAACAGTTGACTCCAGAATTAATAGAGGAAGATTCAACTTCTAGAATATTTATTAATATTCCATCATACAAAGATCCAGAAATTTGGCTTACTGTAGAAAATTTTATCAAAAATGCTAAATATCCAGAAAGAGTGTTTTTTGGAATAACATTACAGTCTAATAATATATATCAAGATAGAATACAGTCATTTGAGTATAACAATGTTAGTTTAGATGCTATTGAGCCTGGATCTATAGTAGGCTGTCAGCCAGCCAGAAAAAATTCTCATAAATTTTACAGAGATGAAGAATATTATTTAAATATGGATTCACACATGAGGTCCATAAAAAACTGGGATGTAGAAATAATTAGAGAATATGAATTTAATAAAGAGCATTATGGTGTATCAGTTTTTACTGCATATGCACCACCGTATGATCTTTTGCCTGATGGAACAGATGACATTAACCAAAACATAAAATCAAATCCAACATTTTTTATGTCTGAATCAAACATATCTAATTTTTATAAAAATCTAGTTCCACAGTTTACTTCTCAATATACAAATCCTGGACACAATGTGTTGTCTCCATATATTTCTGGACATTTCTTTTTTACAGAAAAGCAAGTAATAGAAAAGGTTCCATTTATGTCTGAAATAACATTTACAGAAGAAGAGCCTCTAATGGCTTTGAGATTTTTTACTGCTGGATTTAATCTTGTAACACCCAACAAAGTTTTTGTATATCATAGATATGGAAGAGGCGGAAGAAGCCTATTTTGGGAAGATTTTCCAGAAAAATTTTTTCCAGAAGATGAAAAATCTAGAAAGTATTTTAAAGAACTTGTTACAAGCAATAAAATAGATCCAGTAAGTGGTCTTTTTACAGAAAGATCATTAGAGGATTATGAGAAATATTCTGGTATTAGTTTTTCAACAGCAACCCTTCACGAAGGAGTAAAATCTGGACTTCCATCTGGTTCTTTTAAATAAAAAAGGGCCAGGCATATAGCCTGACCCAATTTTATATAATTTTTTATGATGGGAATTGTGTCATTAACATTTTTGTCTTTGGAGTAATACCGTGCCAAGATGACCAATCTTTTCCACCTTGACTCATATGGTATGCAATTTGAGCATTTAGTACTGGGTTAAATAATTCGGCATTTGCAGAAAGGTCAAACTTGTCTCTTCTGTCTGGACCAAGAATTCCTAGCATGTTAATTTGAAAAAGTCCAAAAGATGAGTCTCCAGTGCTTGCATTTCCGTTAAACGCTAGAGGTCTTCCTCCAGATTCCTTTTTAGCAACAGCCCAGGCCTCAACAAGGTCCTTCCCTTTAAATCCAACTAAAGATAATAACTTTTTTAACTCTAGATCAGTTAAAGAAACCTTATTTGAAAAACTCTCCAATATTTTCTCTTTAGAAACCAAAAAAACCTCTTTCGAGGTAGTTTGCGATGTCTGAGCCTGTTCAAGACTAAGATTATTTTTCGTATCTAGTTCTAGCGTAGCATTAGCAGTATTTGAAAATACACTGACAAGGGCCACGATACTGAGTGTGCTAATGATCTCTTTGTTTCTTTCGATAAATTTAATCATAGTTTCCTCCTTAGAAAACAATAACACCTTGGTAGGTGTCTACTGATAAGTATAACATGTTTTTGTCCCAAAAGTCAAATATTCTAACATTTTTATAAATAATTTTTATTCAATCATGATATAATAATCAAATGGCAACATTTAGAAATCAACCCACAGACTCATATGCATTGGGTGCAGCACCACCAGAAATAAGGTGGACAGTTGTTCGTGGCGATTCGGCAGCATTTCGTGTCTATGTGACAAATGACGCAAGACAACCACTATTGCTTGATGATTGGGAAGTTGCTATGGATATCTATAGACCATCCACCGATTCAGTAGTTTTAAGTTTAACACCACAACCAATTGAGTTTCAGGATGAACTTGGAAGTTTTACGGTTACACTAACATCTGCACAATCTCAACTTCTTGAGACAGGAGATATCTTCGACATACAACTCACAGAACTTCTATCAGAAGCAAGAGTTTGGACGGTAGCCAAGGGATCAATGGTTATCCTTGAAGATGTAACTCAGTAATGCAAACAACTCATCAACTAGCACATGCACAAATAACAGAGTTGGATTCAAGATCTATTAAGATAGATCACATACAACCAAAAGCAATAGTTAAAGAAATATTGCCTTTTAGAGTTAGGTTTACAAATGTAAGTGTGTTTGGATATTCAAAAACAAACCCACCTGCTATTCCATTACAGGTTATTGGCTATAGCAACTATATTCTTTAATTATATTATTTAAAAAGGGGGGTTATAATTACCACATGGCTAAAGTATCAATTCCAGCAGTTAAGAGTCTATTTCAAACTGGAGATAGACCTACTCAAGAAAACTATGAAGATTTAATCGATACCGCTTCCGCTCAAGCAACAGACTTGGGTTCAGCAGGTAACAATGAAAACACAATCACTGGTATTGAGAACGTAACTGTTGTTGATAACTTTGACGCTACAGTTTGGCGAATGGTAAAGTATATTGTTTCAATAT
>JACCDP011569141.1_pt1 | contig 27021 bp, 31 predicted proteins | sample 7445841 | NCBI WGS metagenome assembly JACCDP01 (sample SAMN15323441, study PRJNA562643) | freshwater metagenome | isolation source: river surface water | place: USA:Blue River Watershed | collected 2017-08-17 | reverse complement strand
CTAATGGTTTTTCAAACATATTAATTATATTTGAAAAAGTCTATATGTTTTATGAAGTTGCGTATAATGCTAGTTTATAGTCTGTACCATTTACATTAACACAAAGATAAGTTGTTATAGTACCAGCCGATGCGTCTGTCTGTAGTGGATAGGTTGTTGAACCTAAAACAAATGTTCCGTCAGCGTAAACTGTTGCACAATTACCTAAGGCAATAGCACAACTTGTATTTGGATTGACTGTTGCTATTCTCTCGCCTATAAAAACATTGTTGCTACCAAAGTTATTACTATTTCCAGAATTATAACCTATCATTATATTTGAACATCCTTGGTTAGTATCACCTGATACCTCACCTATAAATATGTTTTTACAACCACTATTATTATATCCTGAACAGTTTCCAATAAATACATTATCCTCACCTATGAGATTATTAAATCCAGATTCATTTCCTATGAAGACATTTCTAGATGAATCAGTAAAGTTACCTGCTTTTGTTCCTACAAATACATTTACACTTCCAGTTACATTACTCAAACCAGCTTGGTATCCAATAAATACATTATTAGTAGAAGAGGTATTTGAAATACCAGAAGATGCGCCAATAAAAACATTATAACATCCAAAGTCAGAATTTGCACCAGATGATGGTCCGATAAAAACATTATTAGAACCTTCTGTATTTGAAGTTCCTGATAGATTACCTATAAAAATGTTATTGTTACCTGTGGTATTTAATGTTCCAGATTCAACTCCAATAAAAGTATTGTAATTTCCAGTTGTATTACTAACACCAGAATTTACACCAATAAACACATTACAAAATCCTATTGTATTATTATTTCCTGCTGCATATCCTAAAAAAACATTGCAATTACCTGATGTATTAGATAGACCAGCATGTGAACCAATAAATGTATTGAATTGACCATTGTTAGATTGTCCTGCTTTTGATCCTATAAAGGTGTTATGACATCCAGTTGTTGAAAATTCTCCGGTTTTAATACCAACAAATGTATCATAGTCACCAACGTGTGTTGTAATAACACAGTCACTTATGTAAAGTGAACCGTAAACTGGTTTAATTAAACCAATTCCATCAAATGAACCAGAATTATTAAATTGAAAAGAGTCAGAACAACCACCAGGAGTACCTGCTCCACCTCCACCAACAACAGTCACTACACCAGTAGAACTTTTTTGTTTAAGTTGACCATCTAAGTCATAACCTATCAGATATCCAGATGATGGAGTAGCTGCTGTGGTCATATTTGTGAATGTTGATAGTTTTAAAATACTCATCTTTAAAGGTGTTTTTTAGTAACTTATATATTATTTTTATATTACATCATTTATTCCTATATTTACAATATGAAAGAAAATTTAGTCATTAAATGGATTCTTATTATCTGTATGATATCACTTTCTGTTTTATCATTTAGTCAAATAACAAAATCTGATATGATTTTTTTTAGAGTCTTTATGATTCTATCTGGACTCTTTTTTATCTATCAAGCTATTTGGATATTTAGGTTAAAAACAAAGTAGTTTAGTACTTTGGGAGTTTCATATCAGTTGTTATCTCAATTTTGAAACCAAAACCAGTATCATCATCAGAACCATATTTTACTTCTGAATCATAACCATTTCTGCCATCAAAAGTAGTAGGTTTTGGGCCATACATTTGAGCTTTTCTTCTATCTTCTTCTTGTTTTTTCTTAAGTTCTTCTTGAGCCACCATTTCTTCAAATGTTAGTCCAGTATTAGTATTAGTTGGTTGTGGAGACTCTTCTCTGGTAGAAAATTGTTGTGGTTGATAACCATATTTTCTTAAGAGTTGCTCTGCCTCATAACCAGTAACATCAGTTATTGTTGTATCAATTTTCTGGTCTTCAATTAAATTAACTTTTGGCTTTTCCATATTATTAATTATATTTATCTAAAATAATGAGATTTCCAGCACTTCTGACTCTAAATCCCCTTATTGGATTTCTTTCTAAATATCTTAAATAGAATTTAGTTCTTTGAGATATATATTCTTTTTCAACATCTTTACTAAGACCAGTAAGTCTTATTTGACTAACCCAAGGTCTCTTTTTCAAGAAATCATTTAAAATATCACCTAAGACTGTTTTAATAGTTCTGTAAGGATTAACATTAACTAATTTACTTACTGAATACTCACCTTCATTTAATACAAAGTATACAATTTCATATCTTTTACCTAGTATTCTACCTTTTCTTTCAGGGTCATCTAAATTTTTAATTTCAACTAAGTACTCATTTCTGTCGGTATCACTGAACTTATACTTAATAACTGGATCCTCATTAGAAATCAACTCAGTTGAATATGATTCAATAAGTTCAAACAATTTATCATATATAGAATATAAATTCTTCATAAAGTATATATTATTATGTTTATTACTATTTTAAGTTATTGTGATACCGAAGTAAAAAAGAATCAATTAAGAGAACTTTTATTTTCAATAAAGGAAAAATTACCAGATTGTAAAACTCTTGTTTATTCTCACTATGTAAATGTTGAACCAGAATATTATAGTTTATCTGATTACTACATCTTTGATAAGAGTAACCCTAAAAGTCCTAAATCATTTGTAGACTGGGTTTATGTTGGACCTCAACAGAAAAAATTTCACAGAGTAGGTGGTGATTGGGGATTTGCCGTTTTGCAAATGATTAAAAGATCTATTATTTATCTAAAAGGAATAGGAGTTAAAGAGTCTTTTTTTCTAAACTATGATTGTGATCCAGATGATATCTGTAAAATTAACAATACTCAAATACAGAATTTAATTAAAGAAGACTATTATGGTATATTTTCACTTTGGGGAGATGAAAATAACAGCTTTTCACTTATTGATTTCTTTCTTAAAATTGATAGAGTAACTGATGAGTTTTTAAATTTTATAAATCAAGACTACTATAATTTAATACCGTCAAACATTATTCCTGAAAATTTTTGGAAGAGTATAATTCTAAAATCTATGGGTAACAACTTTGTTGTATATGACTTCAACATAAGATCTAAAATTAGTTTAGCGACAAGAGCCCTACCACTTGAATCAAATCTTAGAAAATACTTTGATACAATACTTCCAACAACAGACCTTTTAACAAGAGAAAAATGCATAGCAACTTGGAATAATTTATTAGCAATAGATAAAATAACTTTTCAAATAAATGGTGTGACTGAAACTTATTACAACTCAATACAATTACGCAATCACTCTTTCTTTTGTAAGTTAAATCAATCAGAAATATCATCAATTACAGTTGTTGCTATCAATGATGAAAGTGTAGAACCTTATATTATAGATGGTCTGAGTGATGAATATTGGTCAAATAATTATCATACTCATTAAAAAATACTTGATAATTTAAAACTTTGTAGTATATTTGTATAGAATATTACGGAAATTGACAAAAGGAACACAAACCTTTTAATATATAGACATACATTGCGGGGTGGAGAAGTGGTATCTCGCCTGGCTCATAACCAGGAGGCCGTTGGTTCGAATCCAACCCCCGCTACTAAATAAACATTAAAAATGAAAACAGTTATGAACATAGCGTATTATTATGAGGGCGAGGGTAGAAATACCGTCAGACTAATGGCTATGTCATAATAAAAAATTATTATGAAATATTCAAACCCAGTCTGACAATTAAGACTGGGTTTTTTGTTTCTATTGGGAGCCGTCGTCACAAAGGGTCTGTAAAACCCTTCTCCGTTATCAAAATAGTGACTGGTTTGGAGTTTAGAGGTTCAATTCCTTCGGCTCCCACAAAAAAATAAAAAATGTTTGGATAATTAAAAATTGTCCTTATATTTGTAAAACAAAGACGGTCCGTTCGTCTAGCAGGTTCAGGACATCTCCCTTTCACGGAGAAGATCACGGGTTCGAATCCCGTACGGACTACAAAATATTGGAAGGTGGCAAAAAATAAAAAGAAAGATAAAACTTTTTATATATACATTATATAATTAAAACAATGAAAAATTTAACAAACATATCAACAGTTATAGCAGGCGGCGCGGGAGCGATGGTCACTGACTGTGTTATGTCTTAAATTCTTCAAAGTAAGAAATTAACAGAAACCCAGTCAGTTCAAAATTGACTGGGTTTTTTTATTTCGGCAGATACCGGTCCAATCTTATACATTGGATATCCGTAGCGGGAAGTTGAAAACGTGGGTTCGAATCCCACTCTGCCGACAAGATACAAGCGGGTATCGTATAAAGGCTATTACTCCAGCCTTCCAAGCTGGAGATGTCGGTTCGATTCCGACTACCCGCTCAAAATTGGGGGAGCATGTACCAAGGCACTGGCGAGACTGCTTTGCAAGCAATCTGTGGTGGGTTCGATTCCCATCTCCTCCACAAAAAGATATATAGATAATGACTATATTTAAATGGATAAAAAATGGAAATCTTTATTTCATCTACAGAGGTGGAGAAAGAGTTATTGCTATACCATTTGAACACAGTGGTGAGTCTATAGTCAATCCAAATTTAGATGAATTCATACCTGTTAAAGCAGGTCCTGGTTCTACTAATTTCATATAAGCGAGAGTAGCTCAGTTGGTAGAGTACCACCTTGCCAAGGTGGGTGTCGCGAGTTCGAATCTCGTCTCTCGCTCAAAATAATTTAGACTTTCTTTAATATTTTAATATAAATACAAAAATAAAAGTATTAATGAGAGTATTAAACATAATTGGACATCCCAGTAAGAAGAGTTTCAATTACGCAATTCACAATAAGGTCAGAGAATTTTGTAAGCAAAATAAATTAGAATATAAATATATTGACCTTCACTTAGATAAATTTGATCCAGTTCTTCACGAAAAAGAGTCAAACTACAATAGTAATTTAGTAAAAGAATATCAAGAAAGAATTAAATGGGCTGATGTCATTATTATCACTTCTCCTGTTTGGTGGTTTAGACTAACTACAATCTTAGAAGGATTCTTTGATAAAGTATTAGCACCTGGATTTGCTTACAAGTTTAATCCAATTACTAAATTGTATGGTTATCCACAACCACTACTTAAAGATAAAAAAGTTATTACTTTCTTAACACACGGAGCTCCAGCTCTTCCAGTAAAAACAATATATGCTAATTCAGTAAAATTAAGATTACTCTTAGGAGTTTACTCATTCTGTTTTGGATGGTTCAAACAAAGCATCTATCAGTTTTGGAGTGTTCCATTTGTAGATGATAATAAGAGAGTAAAGTATTTAGATAAAGTTACTAAGATATTAGGTAAGAATTTATTATAATATTTGCTTTTCTAAAAGCTCAATAAAATCAACCGGATTATATTTATTGATATCATTTGTCATCATTTGATAAACCATTTCACCAGCTCTTTCATTCATTCTAAGTCTTGGTATTTGTGATTGACAAAATTGTTCAAATCCTATTTGATTAAGAGCCATTTCAGCATAATCATTAGCTTCTCTTTCTAATTCAATGTATGATTGTAAGAATTGTTCTTTATTACCTTGAACAACTGTATTATAGTATCCTTCCATAAATCTACCTTCTCTGTGTTGATTACAGTGACCAGATTCATGTAAAGCTATAAATAGTTTTACTTCAGGTGGCATCATCATTTTTGAATTGATTGCTATTGTATTTTCACTAAGAAAACATCCAGCAATTGGTTGAGGAGAACTAAACGGAAAATAGTGAATATTAAAATCTTTTCTGTTTTCATTCCACCAGTTTATAACATCTTGTTTTTTGAATTCAGGAATTCTAATTTGATTAACAAAATCTTCTATAGTAATTTTACCAGGTAAATTTTGAACTGATTCAAAAATTTTATAACTTTTTAGGTATTTCATAAAGTATATATTATATTTGTAAAAATCAAAATCGCAGAAACAAATAACGGATTTCACGGAATGTATTGGGAACTCCTAAATGGATTAGGACTTCCCAACTATCTATTATTAGATAATGAATTAGTAATAATAACAGATATTCAAAAAAAGAAAAGAAGGAATGGTGCTAAGATGGATCAAGTCTATTATACAACAGATACTGGTTTATCAAAACATGCTTCTTTTTTTAGAAAACTTAGTAAAGAAGACATAACAAGATTAATGAGAGACAATAAATTAAAAGAACTTGGTCTATGAAGAATCAGTCACTTTTTGGAAAAATCAATCAATTATATAGACAGGGTAATTCTAAAATAAAATTTAAATTACATGATGAACAATTTGGTGATGAATATCACAGTGAAGAAAGTGTAATATACAAATTCAAAATTGGTGATAATTTTTACGAAGTTGGTTATTGTAAAGTTGTAGAAGATAATGATGATTGGGCACAAGCAGAGTCATATAATTATGATATTTTTAGAAAAAATGACCAAAATGTCTATGAAAGTGAGATACTTTCTGATGTAGATAACTATCTTCAAATACAAAGAGATTCACAATTAAATAAAATTCTAAATGATTAAAGTTTTAGGACAAATTCCAAAAGGTGAATTTGGCATTGCTTGTTCTGGTGGTGTTGACTCAATGGCTATTCTCCACTTTTTAGTTAAGGGTAGATACAATCCTCATGTTATTTACTTCAATCATAATACTGAACACGGACACCTTGCAGAGAAATTTATAACTGACTATTGTAGTAATAATAATCTAAATTTATTTGTTGGTAGAACCGAATTAAAACCAACATCTAATAAAGAAAAGATTTGGTCTGACTTAAGATATGAGTTTTTTTCTAAGTTTGATTTTCCTATAATGACTTGTCACCATTTAGATGATTGTGTTGAGACTTATATTTTTTCTTGTCTTAGGGGATTTCAGTCTGTTATTCCATATTCTAAAGGAAATGTAATTAGACCATTTCTTCTCAATGAGAAATCTGTTTTTGAAAAATGGTGTAAACAAAAAATGGTTCCATTTATACAAGATGAATCTAATGATTGTTTAGATTATTCCAGAAATAGAATTAGACACCAAATTGTTCCTGAATCTCTATTAGTAAATCCTGGTCTAAAAACTGTAGTTAAAAAAATGATTAACAATGAATAATATTAAAAAATCACTACTACTTATAGGTTTAGGTGGTATCAATGTACTTCACTCACTTTTACATATAGTGCAGTTTATACAATCTCTTTTACTAATAAACAATCATAGTGAGTGTTCACATGATGAAGGATTTTTCAACAGTCCATATTTTGTGATACTCTGGGCTGTTGTTGGTATACTAACACTTGTTATGGGTATTAAAGATTTTATACACCACAGAAAGTGTGACCACTAAACCAATCACTTATTTTTCTATAAAACAAATATGGAACTATTTCACTTTGACATAGAGACTTGTGGTCAATATAAAGACTTTGATACTTTTTTAGATTCTGATGAAAGAGGTGCTAAACTCTTTGAGTCTAAATATAACAAGATGAATTGGAATGAAAAGTATCAATCTATCAATGAGGCTTATATTGAAAACGCAGGTATTATATCTACTTATGGTAAAATCTGTTGTATTTCATTTGGTTATGAATCAAATGGTGAAAAACAGATTAGGTCATTTTATGGTGATGATGAAAGAGACATAGTTGAATCTTTCAATAATTTACTTAAAAAGATAGAGCAAAAGAGTTTTAGTCTTTCTGGTTTCAGAATCAATCACTTTGATATACCTTGGGTTTTACACAAACTTCACAAATATGGTATTGAACCTGCAAGTATGATATATCTTTATGACAAAAAACCTTGGGAATGTAGAATTGTTGATATGTCTGATGATTGGAAACAAAAATTTGCTTGGGCTTTTTCATTTGATGAAATGTGCTATGAGTTAGGTGTTAAATCACCAAAAGACGCTATGAATGGTTCACAAGTTCATAAATATTATTATCAAGGTAGAATAGAAGATATTAAGACATATTGTGAAAAAGATGTTAGTTCTTCAATTGATGCTTCAAAAAAATTATACAAATAATGGATAAAGGATATATTTATATTGTGAGTGATGGTGTTGGTGATGTCTTTAAATTCGGATTTACTATTGATCCACTTTCAAGACTTTGCAAATACAATGCAACCGAATGTTTAAGACCAATGAGATATGAACTTATTGCTGAATATTCAACCGAAAGAGAATCAAGGGATGTTGAAATTCTAATTAAAAATGAATTAAAATCACATCTTTATAATTCTGTTGTTAAACCAGAGGTTGCAAAAGATAATAAAGAATCAAGAGACTTAATTAATAAGGTTATAAACTCTTCAAAATATATTTCTATTGATACACATGAAATGTATAATAGAATTTTTGAAATGTCTACCACACCATCTAAGTTAGACTATGAAGGAATTGTAAAATCTATTACTGAAACTGCAAAAATATCTGGTATCAAAGAAAGTGTAATTAGAGAATCCATCATAGACTTGGCAGTTGGTTATAAATTTGAAGATGCTCCTCAAAGAGTTATTTTTGAAAAGAGAAGAAAGAAGTTAGTGAATGTTGATGGTTTAGATATCTACTATGATACTAAACCAAAACTAATTGAAAGGCTTCAAAGACTGGCTCTACTTGACTATAAATTAAAGACAAATTATTTTTCTAATTAAGATAGATTGACTATCTTTGTATTATAAATCAAAAAACTATGGGAAAGATTAAAGAAATTTACACAGAGATTCAAGAAAAACTTGGTGAAGATGTAGAAATAACTCAAGAATTATTTAATCAACACCTTGTAGAAGTTGGTATTTACAAAGAAAAGAAAAATAAAGAAGAAGAAGAGTAATCCATCATTTAGATGGATTTTTTTATATATAGCAGAAATCAGATTTCTGTTATGTTAAAGGTAGATTGGTACTTAGAACAGCCCTTAGATTTTGAATATAAAAACTATATTCTTTTAGACTACATACAGTCAATAGATAATAGTTTCAAATTACATCAGTTAAGTCCTTATCTCTTATGGACTGAAAAATTAGTAACTGAACTAAAAGATTTTTCTCAAAAGAAATATGATTTTTACAAATCTTTTGAAAGAAAGAAATTAGTAATTGAAAATGGTCAATTAAAAATGACTACTATAACTCTTAGAGAAACACCAGATATAAAAGAAATTTTTGAAATAGTTGACTATTCAACTCCTTTATTAGAATCTAAAATCAAGTTAGGATATAAATTATTGGATAAATATCCACAAATATTATATTTCTAAAAAAGAGCCGGTGTATATACAAATATATAACCAAAATTAGTTACAAGAAATGGCTCAAAAAGATAAAATGTTTTCTTTAAGAATACCTGAAAAATTATTAAATGAATATAGAGAGTTTTGTGAGGAAAACTCTATCAATATTTCTATGAGATTAAGAAAATTTATGGAAAGAGACTTAGAATCTTGGAGACTTAAAAAGATTCAACAAAGAAATAGTCAACAAAATAAGTAAATCTTATTTAGATATGATTCCTAAGTCATTAATTTTTTCACCTCTAATAGACTTGACATCCCATTTTTTTATTCTACCTTGAACTATAGTATAATCAAATAATGATGTATCACATCCACAACCACATCCATCACCTTGGTGTCTGGTTATAACTAAGTTTCCAGTGATATATGTCTGGTGTGTTTCCCAGTCATATCCACCTCGTGAATAGTCAAATTTTTTACTATACCACTTTACCCAGTGTTCAGCTTTTTTTATAGTGTTGAATACAATCATATTAAAAATAAAAAAAGATACCGATTCTTCCCTCTATAGGGTATCAAAAACTAACTAAGTTTCTGAGAAGTCATAAAGACTAATCGCTCGGTATCAGGCGAAACAATTAAGTTAAGTCAAGTCTCAATTGGTTGTAATCTCTGTCTTGACACAGAGTCCTACACAAATGTAGAATAAAAATGATAAATTTTACCATTTTCTTAAAATTATATTGACTTTTTAAAACTTTGTTGTATATTTGTGTATAATTAATCAAAAGAGACAAAAAACTTTTAATATATAAGAAACAATGAAAACAATGAATTTAAATATGAATCTCAATCTAACAGTGGTGAATACGTTATGTATTAGACCAGTGGAGGGTTTTGCCATATCTAAAAATTTGTTTTCAAACAACTAATGTAAAGACAAACATAAAGATAAGTAAAACCCTCAGACAAAATCTGAGGGTTTTTTTATTACCACATTCCTCGGTAGCTCAGTGGTAGAGCAAACGGCTGTTAACCGTTAGGTCGCTGGTTCGAACCCAGCTCGGGGAGCAAAATAAAACGGTACGTACCGAGCCACACTGATAATGTGGATATTCGTAATGGTGTTGAAAATGTAGGTTCAAATCCTACCGTACCGACAAATGGTTCCTTCGTTCAACTGGACAGGACATCGCTCTTCTAAAGCGAGGATATGGGTTCGAATCCCGTAGGAACTACTAAAATGCCGAAGTGGCGGAATGGCAGACGCGCTGGTCTTAGGAACCAGTATCCGTGAGGTTGTGTGGGTTCGAGTCCCACCTTCGGTACAAATAGTCCTGTAGCTCAATCGGGGGAGCGCCACTGTTACATAGTGGAGGAAGTCGGATCGTAACCGACCAGGACTACCAAAAAATGCTTTATGCACAATCTTACGATCTCTCAGTTAAAAGCTGTCGTAGGTTTGAATGATAACACTACATGGTTATCAGTTGTGATAACATAAAGCACCATTGGAACGTAGCTCAGTTGGTTAGAGCACTTGCCTGATACGCATGTGGTCGGCGGTTCGAGTCCGCCCGTTCCAACTAAGATGACACTGTGTCTGAATGGCTTAGGTCCCGGTCTGCAAAATCGTGGTATGTCGGTTCGAATCCGACCAGTGTCTCAAAATTGCATCCTTCGTATAGTTGGTCAATTATTCTGGATTTGTAACCCAGGGACGCCAGTTCGAGTCTGGCAGGATGCTCAAAATTGTTCCGTAGTTTAATGGGAAAACGCTACCTTGACATGGTAGAGAGAGTGGGATCGTTACCCACCGGAACAACAATAACAGATGGTGATTGAAAGAGTTACTTCGTTTAATGGATAAACAATTGACTTCTAATCAATACTTCGGTGGTTCGATTCCACCAGTAAAAACCTCTTTCAGAACTTTCCTCTGTTATACCTGCCTCAGTGGCGAAATTTGGTTGAAACGCGCTAGATTTAGGATCTAGTACTCAAGTGGCAAACATTGTCGGTTCGAGTCCGACCTGAGGTACAAAAATTGCTCCAGTGGCGAAACTGGTTGAAACGCATGGGACTTAAAATCCCATACCCTATGAGGTGAACGTTGTCGGTTCGAGTCCGACCTGGAGTACAAAATGCCGTGGCTTAGTGGAAAGGACCTAATCTCATAAGTTGGGTTAAGTGAGTTCGAACCTCATACACGGTACTAATCTTTCCAGTTGTCATATTTATCAAGAAATCTTAAATCATTTCTTGTTAGTTTAAAACCATTAAATCTATTTAAGAATTTGATGAATTCATCAAGAGACTCATCTTCTAAAGCGAATACAGTATTACTTGGATCAAATTTAGAATTGTATGTTGTGTGTTGAATAACTTTGACAATATTCGGAGCTTCTACAGAAAATTCACAAGCTACAAAATCACCATAAGTAATATCTATATCAATTCTTATTTTATTTGTGTTTGAGTCTTTTACAAAGTAGAGGTCAAATTCTAAACAGTCTGGATGACCCCAAGAATTCTCATGAATACTATCATAAGTAATTTCTACTAAGTCACCAACTAACATTGTATTTCCCTTCTTGAAAGAAAATTCATCACCATTATAATTAATAGTCATTTCACCTGGTAGTAATGATTTCCATTTATCACTGTAGATTGTATCATCACCATCAATTAGTGATAGTGGATCAAAAGTTTGACCATCAGGTATATTTAACTCGCCTTTACTTTTGACATCAAGTGTATAGTTATCTCCTGGAAAATTCTCAAACTTTTTTAGATATTTCATAAAGTATATATTTTTTTCTTGAGATTCTTTTATTATCTTTGTATTTCAAAATAAAATATAATGCTTGGAGTTTGTAGTAGATTAGAAAATAAAACCGGTATTGATAAATTCTGGTTTAGATTACTTTTTGTAATATGGTTTTTCTCAAGTGGTTGGGCCTTAGTTTGGTATTTTATCATATCATTCATTATTGACTAAAATTAATATATAAAATATGAAATACGTTAAATCAAGAGATAAGTTTCTCACAGAGAACAAAGACCAAATGAAAGATGATGCTCTTCATATATTGGCAACAAATGACGGTGAACAATCACCAGATGTTCAAAAAAGTTTAGATGCACTTGATAGTATAGAACCAGGTTCTAAAGTGGTCACAAGATTTGCTCCTTCGCCTACTGGTTTTTTACACATCGGTGGAGTTAGAACTGCTCTTTATAATTATCTTTTTGCAAAAAAACATGGTGGTATATTCTATGTAAGAATTGAAGACACTGACCAAAAGCGTTTTGTTGGAGATGCTGAAAAGTATATTCAAGATGCTCTTGATTGGTGTGGTATTGAACCAGACTATGCTCCTTGGAAAGGTGGTCCAAATGGTCCTTATAGACAATCAGAAAGAGACTATACAAAGCATACACAAACACTTTTAGACAAAGGTATGGCTTACTATGCTTTTGATACTGAAGAAGAAATGAATAAGGTAAGGTCTGAAAATCCTCACTTTGCTTATGACGCTAAAACTCGTATGTCAATGAGAAATTCCGTATCTCTTTCAAAAGAAGAAGTAGATGAATTACTTTCAAAGAATACGCCTTTTGTAATAAGATTCAAAACGCCTGAAAACAGAGTAGTAATTGTAAATGATATTATCAGAGGTGAAGTCAGTCTAAATACTAATCAAACAGATGATAAAGTACTAGTCAAGTCTAATGGAATACCTACCTATCACATGGCTAATGTTTGTGATGATCATGATATGGGAACAACACATGTAATTCGTGGAGAAGAGTGGTTACCATCAACACCTTTACACTTAATGTTGTATGAGGCTTTTGGTTGGACACCACCGGTTTTTGCACACTTACCACTTATTTTGAATCCCGATGGTAAAGGTAAATTGTCTAAAAGAAAGGCACTTTCAATGGGTATTCCAGCTTTTCCTATGGGTGGAGAAGGAGAAGATGATAAAGGAAATGTTGTTAAGTATCTTGGATTCAAAGATGAAGGATATGAACCAGAAGCTATGTTGAACTTTTTAGTTCTTTTGGGATGGTCACCGACTGACTCTCAAGAATTAATGTCTATGGCTGATATGATTTCTAAGTTTGAATTAGGTCATGTTCATAAAGCTGGTGCTAGATTTGATATTGATAAGGCTAAGCATTTCAATCAACAACACATCAATGTTTACAGAGGTGATGAAGAAATACTAAATCATATTGATATGGGTTCTGATTATAAGTATTCACCAGAAAATCTTTCAAAGATTGTTGATATTTGTAAAAAGAGAGCAGTTTTTGCCAAAGACTTACAATCCGTTGCTGATATATTCTTTAAGCCAGTTGTTCTTACTGATAAGAAATTGTTTACAGATGATTATAAAAAAGTATTCTCTGACTTTTCTGAAAACATAAGTGGTATAGACTGGAATGCTGAATCAATAAAGCAATCTATTTTTGATACTTGTAATAAACACAGTGTTAAAATGGGTAAAGTGATGCCAGCTCTTAGAATGTCTGTGGCTGGTGGAGTCTCTGGTCCAGATTTAGTGTCAACTATGGAAATTTTAGGAAAAGAAGAGTCACTAAAAAGAATTCAAAATTCACTAATCTAAATCATAGAAAGTGTTTCAGTAAAGATATTTATCATCTTTAAGCCATAAGCCAACATTAATATACTTATTATACATACTATAAGTAATGTTAATGTTGGTTTTTCTTTGAATGAAAAAATTACTAACTCCGATATATCTAAAATAACAAGATAGATAATAAATAATATTAGAAATAAAATAACTATATTCATTTAATAATTACTTTTATTACTTCTGTTGATATTTCATTAGATATTATGTTTATGTAATATATTCCAGAAGGTTTATCTAATGAGAGATTATATAAATTTATTTTGTTATCTATTGATATTTCTTTTCTAAGTATTTCAGATCCTTTAGTATCTTTGATAATCATAAAACCATCTCCTATTAAATATTTGTTGTTAAGTATTATCTGAAATTGACCTGAGTTTGGATTTGGAAAAACTGAGAAGTATCCGTTTGATTTATCTCTACAATTTATATTTATTGGACCATATTCTTTTGTAACACCATCTATATCAACTTGATTTAATTTGTAATAATTATTTCCATAAAATGGTTTATCATCGGTTGTTTTATATTTGACTTCTTGTGTTGAGTTACCGACAGACTCTATAGTTGATAGAAATGACCAATCTTGACCATCCCTTGATTTATAAACTTCAAAATAATCCGAATTGTGTTCTGATGCTGTTTTCCAATCTAAATTAATTAAATTGTCATCACAAGATCCTTCAAAACTTATAATTTCTACGGGTAAGGCTGAAATTCTATTAACAGTTATTGTTCTTAACTGATTGTCATTACCACAGTTACTATTTGTGTTCACATGAATGTAATAACTACCAGTAGCAGGTCCTGTAAAAGATACTGGTTGTGTACCTTGTGCTACTAATGCACCTTGAGGTTGACCCATTCTCACTGTTATAAAATCAGTAGATACTGAAGATGTCGCTACATATTGATCATTCTGAAAACCGTTATACCATAAAGAGTATTGACCGGTTGGATGAGAAACAATTGAAAAAGATGGAATTGAAATATACGGCATTGACTGTTGATTAAATTGAGTTGTATTGGATATTGTTATTGGAAAAGCAGTCAAGGTTGATGAACAAGCAGAACCTATTGTATAGGTTACAATTACTCTAGCAAAACTACCAGGTAATACACCACTGTTACTAAATAAGCCAAAGCAACTCGGTGGATTTGTAATTCTAAACTGATTTGTCCCATTAGCAATATAGTTATTTGGATTCATGTTTAATGTAAAAATAGGATTTACACTACCGGAACAGCTACAGTGATTTATAGTGTTGAAAGTAGGTCCGCTAATGTTATTGAGTGTAGTGGTTCTTGTGCCTGCTTGACACTCTACGCCTACTGATAGTTGAATCTGAACTGAAGTAACTATTGCACCGACTGGTAGACTACTATTCCAATTAAATCCTGTCGCTCCTGAACAACCATTATAATAAGAACCCGTTCCACAATTTGATGTCATATTGACTAACTGACCTGTTGAGTTTATGTTGAACGTCACGGTTTGTGTTTGCGGTTGACTTTGAGACCCTACATAGTAGGTTGTATTATTATTTAACTGTGGAGTAGTGTATGTGGAACCAGTTGCAAGTTGACCGGTTCCATTTGAGTTAGAATACCAGACTATATTACTACCGGATGCTGTCAATGTTGTTGAGTTGCCTAAACATACTACAGAGTTTCCGTTAACAGTAGGAGAAGCTAAGGGGTTGACTGTAACAGTAACTGGTGTTACTGGGCTTATACAAGAACCATTTGTTGATTGTATGTAATAAGTTGTGTTAGTGGTTAGATTTGGTGTTGTGTAAGAATTACCTGTACCTAAAGATGTTGTCAGGTTTGAATTTGTATACCAAGTTATTGTTCCTGAACCTGATGCATTTATAGTAGTTGTTGAGCCACAGGTTGTTGATGAACCGTTAGAAGTTGGAGCAGAAATTGGATTAATATTTACATTATATGCTGTTGGTTGTGATGTACATCCACTTTGATAAGAATATGTTATTGTGAAATATGCTTGAAAGGCACCCCATCCACAAATGTTATTTACACTTGATGATGAATTAAAAGACACTTGAATACTTCCGTTTGATGACCAAGAGCTAACAGTGGCCATCGGTATACTATAAGTTGCAGTTGTCCATGTTCCTGAACATTGACTACCACCCCATACATTTCCTAAACTTCCTGATTCTCCAATAACATTTACCCATTCTGATGAGTTGTCAATATCTCCTCTAATATAAACCGTAAGAGTTGCATTACCAGAAGGATTTGTAGGTGTTGATGATACTAAAGTTGTTACACTTCCTGGTGTGTTTACCGTTGAGGATGTGTTTGATGTTTGACTATAGGTTCCGCTTCCTCCAGCAGCTGAACTTGAAGTTACATATATTGTTGAGTTATTTGTTGGTGATGATAGGGTGTAGCTGTTACCAGATGCTAATAATCCTGTGGCGTTTGAATTTGACCACCACTGATAGTTTCCACTTCCACCTTGAGCTGTCATAGTTATTGATTGTCCACAAATTGTATTGAAAGATTGTAACGTTGGTGGTTGTGGTCCATTTAATACTGTTATGGTAGTCTGAGCACAACTAGATGACCATACACCATTTGCATAATTTCTAGCATAGTAAGTTGTGGTTGTAGATGGATTAACACTGACTGAAGAACCAGTTGCGAACTGACCAACAGTAGAACATCCATTTGTAAACCAATATGTTGTTCCAACAGAATTATTTGCTGTTAGTGTCACGGTTTGACCAGGACATACATTGTTGGCGGTTGATGATATTGATGATGGTGGTTGTGTTTGAAGTGGAGATGAACAAAGATTAGTCGGATAAGTCCAAATTGGTGGTGTCTGATACATTGTAGTTGAGACTAATAGTGTGCCAGTCGCATTAGGACCTGAGTATACTCTGTAATAGTTTTCAGATGACCAAGAACCAGAATAATATCTTACTGATATAGACTGACCTTGAAATACATTAAAGTTAAAAATAGCCGGACCACTACCACTTGGTAAAGTATAGTTTCCATAAGTATAAATACCATTAATATAAATTTGTAAATATCCACCATTCCATCCGTCACCATAAGTGTCCCTTAGCCAAACTGAATAAGTGCATTGTGAGAATAGATAGCTTGATAAAAATAAAAAAACACAGGAAAGAAAATTTCTCATTTGTAAAAAACTTTATTGTTTTTCACTCACTTGAAGAATCTTTTCACACTCATCTACCAACTCTCAGAAACCCCCATCTACCATGGGCCGGTCGAGTTAATTTATATATCAAGACAAGCGATTATGTTATTATAGGTTGTAGACCTTATTTAACATTTATTGAAAATAAATTAGCATTTTCTGAATTTAAATTATTATTCAAATAATGGGAAGTTTGGTAGATAAAGTCTAGTAGTTGCGTTGTCAGCAAATACAAGATATTTAGAATCATCTCTAATTATGTATTGATTCAATACTTTATTGTGAACATCTTCTGGAATAGTCTCTAAGAACAATCTGATATTAGTAATCCTCATATCAGATGCTAATATTTGACAATTTATAGATTCCATTTCATAAGTTATTGGAGTAATTACTTGAGAGTTTTTGTAAACTCTTCTAAGAACTGTGCTAGATAACTGAGCTGCCTCATCTTCATCATCAACATTTCTCTTATAAATATACTGTTCAAGTTTTCTATTTCTTTGGTCTATATTAGCTACATAACAATACCAAACATCTTCTTCAAGTGCTGTTGCATCATTTGACTGATAACCTAATAAATCATAAGTGTAATCGGTATTATTTAGTGTAATTGTTATTCTATCATCAGATAGATTGACTTTCCAACCTTTTGAGTTTGTATTATCATAGTAATCCATAAGATTATAGACCTCACTTGGTATATAATTATTAATCTTAAACCAAGCTTGATATCCAATATTATCAGATACATTTAATATTGGGTCAAAGTTTTTATATCTAACTGCAGGTGACTGATATGCAATTGATGATAAGTCATAATGTGCTTTAGATATAATAGTTGATGAGTTTTCTATCAACTCTTTATCTATTGTAGCTAAATAATCTAATCTGATTGGATCTTTTGTTAATGGTTTGAACTGGTCTTTATTTGCTATAGCAGCCTTGTCTTGTAAATTCTCTACACCAAATAATTCATCAATTGTAGAGTTCTTAGTAAGTTGTTTAATCTTATCATTGATAGTAGAGTTTCCAGCTTGAACATTTGCTTTCTGAGTGTATTTTTTCAGAACTAGTTTATAGTAAACAGCAGCATTATTAAAATTTCTGAATTGTTGAGCATGGTCTACTTGAAACATTCTGTTTATATCACAGAAATATAAAAAATCTTCTTTAGCTGGTCTTCTTTGTGGACCAAATATCTCTTTGAATTGTTTCTTAGTTATATGAACAGTCATAGACTCAAAAAGACTTAAATCAAATTGATTCATAACAATTTGTGAATCAGGAAAGTTATTACCATCAACTGAAACTTTCAATGTTCCTTCACAGACAACATTATATAATTGATATTCATGTAAAGTGTGATCTTGTCCTCTTTTATCTGGATCAGTTGAAAAGTAAATCACCTTGTGTCCAAAAACTTGTTCAGCGTCTGCACTTAATTTATTCAACAAATTCATTGCTGTATTTTGTTGATAAGGATTAAATAAGTTTGCCTGATCTTGTGTTGATAACTGAGGTAGTTCTGTTGATTGTTGACTTGAAAGTCCAGGTCCATTATTTGCAGGAATAAATTGACCGTTACTATCAAATGTTCCTAATAAATTAGATTGACAACATTCTCTTATACCATATAAATTAGTTTTGAAGTAGTCATTTGTAACATTTTGAAAATCTCCAATTAAGTTAATATCTTGTATGCTGATATTTGAATTAGAGTTATTAGTAATTGAGTATTCAATTTGAAAGAATCTTATTGGATTAATTCTTACTGTTGAGATATTCTCTTTTGTAAATACTTCCCAGTTTGACCAAGTTCTTGAACTATCTTGTGAGTATCTATACTTAATGTCAACTCCACTGATACCGGTTGGTGATATTATCTCTACATCATTTATTTTGAAAACCTTATAGATATAAGGAGCTGATAAGATAACATTCTCACCTGGTTTCAAATTAATTGTACTATCTCCGGTAGAAACTACTCTTTCTAATTCACCTTCTAATTTATACTCTAATATTCTTATATTACCTATTGTAGAAGTGCCATTTCTTACCCACTTTATATCAAGGTAAAGAGGATCAAGAGGATCTACTACTGGAAAATTATCAATGTTTCTTTTAAGATCTAACCATTCAGTCCAAGCATTTCCATCTCTTGAAACTCTATAATATGGTCTTAAATATCTAGCATCTGTTAGTCCAATAGTGTCATAAGTGAATTTAGTCATTCTTTTGACATTTTGTAAATTAACAAAACTTATTATATATTCGCTACCAATTGAACTAAAATACGGAGTCTCATCTACAGAGGATGAGCTCGCATTTACATCAAATTTGTCATAAATACTGATGATACCGCTTTGTAAATCTGGAACTATTTGTTGCATGACTTATATATTAAAAAGGGAATGTGCTTATATTTATTTAAAATAATTCTAATATAATTTGGTTTTTGTCATATTAGTTCATATATTTGTGTAAATAAAAATGCTTAATTACGAGAAGATGAATATAAAAGAAAAGTTTCTTGAGCTTACAAAAAGAACTTATCCTCACGGTACAGAAGAGGATATTTTTCCATTGTTAAACTCGGAATTACAAAAAGATGAATTTGGTAACTTGTTCATAAAGATTGGTGAGAGTGATGTAATGTTTACTTCTCACTTAGATACCGCAACATCTGCACTTTGTGAAGTTGTTCATGTATTTGATGGTGATAACATTAAAACAGATGGTAAGTCTATTTTAGGAGCTGATGATAAAGCTGGTGTGACAATCATGCTTTATATGATTGAAAATAAAATACCTGGTCTTTATTACTTTTTCTTAGGTGAAGAGGTTGGTTGTATTGGTTCAAGAAAAGTAGCTAACAAGTGTAAAACAGAAAAGATTGAAGGTATCAACAAAGTAATATCTTTTGACCGTAGAGGTACTGATTCTGTAATCACATTTCAAAGCTCACAAAGATGTTGTTCAGAGAAATTCGGTGAAGAGTTGGCAAAACAACTTAACTTAGCAGATACAAGTTTTTCATATAAAAATGATCCAACTGGTATTCTTACTGACTCTGTTCAATTTATTAGTATCTACCCAGAATGTACTAATATCTCAGTAGGATACAAGTCAGAACACACTTATGGTGAAGTTCAGAATATTGTTCACTTAGAAAAATTAGCAGAAGCTTGTTTGAAAGTTGATTGGAACAACTTACCAGTTGAGAGAGATCCTTCCGTAGCTGAGTATAAATCATATAGTTCAAGATATGGATCTTATCCAGGTTGGGATGATTATGACTATGACTATGGATATGGCTGGGGATCATATGGTAGAAGTTCTTGGAAAGGAGCAAACACTGACTTTAATAAGTCAAGGTCTGAAAAATTTTGGTTCCACGATAAAGAATTCAACTATGTCTCTAATGTAGAGATTGATAACTATACAAAGAAAGTTACCAAGGTAGACCTTTGTAAAGAGAGAATTGCAAAAGAGAAAAAGTCAATTGATGAACTTCTTAAACAATTAGAGCTACAGTTCAATAAAACTGAGTGGGATGGATTCAAACTTAAGGTTTATTATGAGTTTGACCACAATACAGAATGTAATAGAAATGACTTGATTGAGTATCTTCCAGAACTTGACTATTCAAAAGTAGAAGAGTTGACTGCGGATGAAGTAACTCAAATCACATCAACAAAAGTTGATACTGGTGTTAGAGTTTGGCCGAATTCAAACACCACCGACTATGACTACTCAGACTATTGTAGTGACTTATATGACTAAGAAAAAAGTTCCGAAAGGAACTTTTTTTGTTTATGTAACAAACTTATTGTAGTTTTTACATAAAATTGTTATGAGAATTGGACTACTTTTTACTGTTTACAATTGCGAAAAGTATCTTAAAGAGGTATTAGATGCTTGGTTTTCGGCTAAATATGATTTAGATATAGTTATAGCTGCAAATAGTGGTATGTTTTCAGACTATCATAAATTAGGTATTCCTTATAGGAATAAAGAAACTCTTGAAATTCTATCAGAATATGAAATAGATTTTTTAATAACAACCAAAGGAAATAATCTCCTGGGAGAAGATGAAAGTAGAAATCTATGTCTCAACTATCTTAAAAAACAACAATGTGATTTAATATGGGTTGTTGATGGTGATGAAAAATACACTAAAGAACAAATATTAAATATTATAAACTGTATAAATAATACACCAGATTATGAATCTTATCAAGTAAATTTCAAAAATTTAACAATTCAAGAAAATTTATTTTTAGACTATACACATACCAGAATTTTTAGAACGGATAGACACAATGGTATAGATTCTTTTTATTTTGATAACCAGTTTGTATATAATGATGGTACTCTTTCAGAGTCATCTAAAATTTTTGAAATACCAAAAAGTGTAGCTCATATAGTTCACTATACATGGTTATCAGATGATTCAAGAACAAAAGATAAAATACTTTATCAAAGGTTGAGATACTGTGGTCCTGATGGACAATTACCAGTTGAACATAGATGCACATATGAATGGAATGATGAAAAAGATAAATTACAATTCAGTCAGGAATTTCACATTGGAAGAGGATTAGAAATTCCTTGTTTACATGAAGAACTTTCTAAATTTTCAAATGAATTTACATTGAATTATACAAGATACGACTGTTCTTTCAAAGTCACAAAAGTATTATCAGAACAAAATCTTATGTTTGAAATATATGATGGTGATACTAATAATTTAATTTACAGAACTTTTATGAATTTATCACCAGGTGTGAACTACTACATAGCTCCTAATTTTATACCACCTGATAATTTTTATAACTTTTTGATCAAAGTGTTAAGCTTTGAAAACTTAGTACATGAGGAAAAAATTCATTTAAAATTAAAATAATATATGGCAGGAATTAAAAATATAGACTTAGGTCAAAATGTCTCAATAGTTGAACCAGTAAATCTTTATGGTTGTAAAATTGGTAGCAACGTAAAAATTGGACCGTTTGTTGAGATACAAAAAGATGCTGAAATTGGAGATGATACTATAATTAGTTCTCATTCTTTTATATGTTCAGGTGTAACTATCGGTAAAAACACATTTGTAGGACATGGAGTTATGTTTACAAATGATACTTTTGATTCTGATATCATAGAAAATTGGAAGATGAAACAGACTACAATAGGTGACAGAGTAAGAATAGGGTCTAACTCAACTATATTACCTGTTAAAATTGGTAACAATGTAATAATTGGAGCTGGTTCAGTAGTAACCAAAGATATACCAGATAACTGTATTGCTTATGGTAATCCCGCAAAAATTAAAACTAATAAATGAAGACAATCACAATAGTGGATAGTTTCATTTCAAATCAAGAAATAGAATCTGCTACACTGAATACAATATCTAGTCTGAAAGAAATAAATTGTGAAGTTTTATTAGTAACAACAAATAAAGTACCAGAATCTGTACAATCAAAAGTAGACTATTTACTTTATGATTCTAGAAACCAATTGTTTACTTCAGATGACTATCATTATTTTCATCCTTGGAACTTTTGGATAGATTGTGGAGATTTTGATTCTCACAATTTTTACTACTCAAAACAGAGACATGGTTTAGCAGTCATGATTAATCTTTTTAATTCTCTTTTATATGCTAAAAATCTCGGATACACACATTTCCAGAAAATATTATATGATATCGAATTAAGTAATGATTGTCTTAATTGGTTAAAGGAAATACCAAATGTATGTGAGTCAGAATTAAAAAAGGGTCTAATATATTTCAATGAACAAGGTGACACATCTGATGTAAATGGTACATATATATTTTGTGAAATAGATCATTTTTTATCTAAAGTGCCAATAATTACTTGTGAAGATGATTATCAAAAATCAATGATTAAATCATTTGGTTTTCCCAAATTTTTGATTTATGAAAAATTCTTATATCACTTCTTATTAGAAGGTGGTAATGATGAAGTTTTAATAAAAAATCAAGAAGATTTTAAAAATGATTTTATAGGTATTGATGAAAACGGACAAATATCAATATTAAATTTTGATGAAAAATATCAAGGTTGTCCGACAAGAATAACAAAGATTCATGATACAGACAAGTATGTTATTTTTACTCATAATTTTTCAAAAAGTGAAATACAAAGAAGAATTATTGTTAACTCATTCGATTCCACTAAACTTGAGTATTTTCAATATTTACCTAGTCATTCAAGTTGGAGTTATTTTAATATTGATTATATATTTGAATCAATAGAGGTATATAATGGTGATAATCTTTTGTATAAAGAAATTTTCTCACCTGATGAAATAAAAAATTACATAAAATTTAAATAATAAAATATGGTTTCAAATAATAAAATTTGTTTGATAGGATATGGATACTGGGGTAAAATTATCCATAAGAATTTAATGGCTTTAGGATATGAAGATGTTAAAATTATTGATATAGTTTTAGAAAACTTTGATGAGTTAAATGACTCATATGATTATTACTTTGTTATAACACCATTTACTTCACACTATGAAGTATTATCTAAAATTGGTCAATATAAAAATAAAAGAATCTGGTGTGAAAAACCTTTGACTTTGACTATAAAGGAATCAAATGAGATTTATAATCTGATGTCTAAAAATAATAATATGTTGTTTGTGGACTGGATATACACTTTTAATCCTTGTATTGATAGGGTTAAAAAAATAGTATCAAAGAAAAAAATTAAACAAGTAATTCTTAACAGAACCAATGATGGTCCTGTAAGACATGATTGTGGTTCAATTGCTGATTTATCTTCTCATGATTTATCTATTCTATACTACATATTTGGATTAGATAATTTTGACTTTACTTGGAATGAGTTTTCTGTTAAATCTAATGAAGATTTTGGTTCAAATATTAGTTGGTATTACAAAGATGGTTTACAAGTTATTATAAATTCTTCATGGCAACACAAAACTAAAAATAGAGTTTCTTTGTTTATCACAGAAGATGATGAGATAATTGTCTTTGATGATGTCAAAAAAACAATAGTTAGTGGTAGAGGTTTAGAGGATTTATCAGACAGTAAGTCACCTTTACATTTGGCTATTGACTATTTTTTCAAATCAAATAACTTTGATGAAAATAAAAATATAACTCTTAAAATAACAAATAATATAGAAAATGCAATTCAATAACTTAGGAAAACAGTGGGAAAGTATCAGAGAGTCTGCCTTAAATAAAATTGACTCAATTGGACTTGAAGGTTCATACATAAATGGAAAGTCGGTATCGGAGTTTGAAGATAAATTTGCTAAATATTTTGATGCAAAATATAGTGTCGGTGTTTCAAATGGAACAGACGGTTTGAAGTTAGCCCTTCAAGTTTATAATTTATCAGAAAATGATTTGGTAATTATACCAGCAAATACCTTTGTAGCTGATTATTTAGCTGTAAAAAATTTACCAGGTCTTAAACCAAGAGTTGCCTTAATAGACCATGATGAATACTTCACAATTAGTGTTAATGATTTACAGGATTTTTTAAGTAAGAGTCGTGAAAGTTATGATAAGATAGTTGTCATACCTGTGCATCTTTATGGTCAATCTTGTGATATGGATAAAATAGTTGAACTAAGTAAATCATATAATTTTTCTATATTAGAGGATTGTTCACAATCACATGAAACAACTTATAAAGGAAATCATCTTGGATCTTTTGGTGATATGGCTGTTTATTCACTATATCCAGGTAAGAATCTTGGAGCTTGTGGAGACGCTGGAATAATTACCACAAATAACGAAGAAATCTATAAAAGATTGAAATCAATTAGAAATTATGGTTCAAGTGTTAAATATCACTATGATGAAATAGGACATAATCACCGATTAGATTCTATTCAAGCTGTAATTCTTTCTGAAAAATTAGATCATTTGAAAAATTGGACAGATATAAAAAGAGAAATTGCGAGTAGATTTCTTAATGAAGTTAAAAATTCAAAAATTACTCTACCTCTAACAAAACAAGATTGTGAACATTCTTGGCATGTTTTCTGTGTAAAAGTAGAAAATAGAACAGATTTTGAAAAGTATATGACATCAAAAGGTATTCCAACTATAATTCACTATCCTATTCCTATACATGATACTAAAATATTTGAAAATTCTGATGTAGTTTTTTCAACTCAAAATACAGATACAAACAAGGATTTAATAGTATCATTACCTATACATCCTTTCTTGACCACTGAAGAAGTAAATTTAATTATAGAAAGTTTAAATAATTTTTAGTATATTTAATTTTTTAATATTTAATTTTTTTATAATGGAAATTGGTAGAATGAAAATCTCAGAGGTAATTGATGACCTCAGATTGATATGTAATCTATATGGCTTAAAATTAAACAGAGTCAAAGATTTTAATCTTGCAAGATTAATTTTAGTAAATCTCTACTGCCAAGATTCTACATATGATTTTTATGATGTAGTAGAATAAAGTATTTTAGATATTTTATATATAAGTAATATGAAATATCTAAAAAAATACACTGAGAATAGAATCTCTATTTTTAATCCAGAGTGGTCTAAATTTTTACCTGAAGAACTTACTATTGTTACTGAGAATGGTGAATTTACTCTATCTAGAGAATCTAAATTAAGTGATACTGGTCATCCTATAGATATTTCAAATCTGATGAATTGTCTTCAGATTATCTATATACAACACACACAAGAAGAAAAGGATGGTGATGTAAATGCTGATGGTGAGCCAGATTATATGTGTATAGATATTACACTGGTAAAAGATAACAACGGTCAAGAGGCTAATCCGGATACTTTAAAAATGAACATAGATATTACATATGGTGACCATATGCAATATTCATTTACGATAGATAAAAGTGGTGTAAATGTTCACCATTATACTGGTAAAAATTCTCTTTATGATCCTGAGACATTCTGGGGTTTTAGTGATGAATCATTAGAAAAATTAGTTGAATTTTTTAACAGATTCGGATTTAATACTACAATAGATGATTATAAGTTTATTGATAAGGACCCAGATAGTTATCAGTATGAAAAGCCAATACATAAAGAAAAAGATTTAGATTCTATGATAAAAGTAGATAATCAAGAAATAATTGACTTAAAAGGAGGTGATAAAATATCACACTGGCACGGTAAAAAGAAGGTATCTACTTTTGAATCATTTGTTAATGAAAATTATAACAGAGTAGTTGGTTTTAGATATTCTAAACCAACACTTGGTTTCTTAATAAAGTGTTACTATATAAATGGTGAAGAAGGTGATTTGACAACTGAGAATGTTGAGATTGCACTATCTAAGGTGTATGATTTAACCTATCAAAACATCAAACTTGACCAAGAGTTTGGAACTATTCTATTAGATGAAAATGTTGAGTTAGAAGTAGATGGTAAACTATCATTTGAAGTCTTTGTTTATACAGAAAGAGAGTTAGAGAGTATTATAGAAGAGTTCGCTAAGAAGTTATATGCTATCTCAGATGTGAAATGTGTAGACTTTGGTAGTAAGGAACTTAAGAGCAATTATATAAAATAATTAAAAAATATCTAAGAATTTAAAACTTTGTTGTATATTTGTATAAAATAAGACAAAAGAGACAAAATCTTTTTAATATATACTGAAATGAAAAACTTAAATTACATAGTCCCTCAACAACAGCCAGTTGTAATCGATCAGGATACTGATTCGAAAGAGACTAGCTATGTTTTTTAAGTAAGGAATTAACTATAAAAAACAACCCAGTTAGTCGAAAGATTAACTGGGTTTTTTTGTTTTATATACTATCAGGTCGTCTAAAGGCAGGATACCTGGCTTTGAACCAGGAGACGGTGGTTCGACCCCACCCCTGATAACAAAAACGAGTAGTGACT
>JACCDP010014063.1_pt1 | contig 27031 bp, 26 predicted proteins | sample 7445841 | NCBI WGS metagenome assembly JACCDP01 (sample SAMN15323441, study PRJNA562643) | freshwater metagenome | isolation source: river surface water | place: USA:Blue River Watershed | collected 2017-08-17 | reverse complement strand
TCTATTTTTTTAACCTCGGTATCGTTATACCACAAAGTTAGATTGCTGTAATTATAAAGATAAAGGGAGCAAAGAGGAAGGCCAATAATCAATGCCGCTTTGAAGATGGCAAAACGACTATTGGAGGATGATTCTTGCATAAAGTTGCACGAAGGTATAAAAGTTCTCTGAGGCTTACAAATGCCAATATTCCCCTGCTAGGGTTCTTAATTATTCAATAACCACGATCCTTTGCTGCGTTGGCGGTGATGACTTTCCCTTTGATGATTGTGCCTCTTTTCTTGGGAGGATTAAGGGTAAAGCCGTAGGACGTATCGTTTTGGATGTGGTTCGCTATGGATGTCATCCAAATTCTATATCCAGAAATGCTTGGATGGCGTTTATCAGAACCTTTGGGAATGGAAATATCCTTGGAACGAAAAAACTTGCCTTTAGCAGCGGTAGCTTCAAAAACGGCATTGATGCCATTGTCCTTATCGAAATTAGCAGGTCCTACCCAAAGATAATTGACATCCCCGAGTTTTTCTATAAACTTTTGAGCTGCTTTCGTCCTTTTTTTAAGATCCTTGGCGTAAAGTTCATTAAGACCCACAACGAATACAACCATGGTTGGACGGTATTTATTCAACAATTCTTCGACTTTTTTTGAATAGGCGTAATTTAAAATAGTGGATGAATTCCAAACAAATGTAGCGACCAAGTCATGCCCATTCGCCTTACAATAATCGTTGAGTGGATACATGAGTCCTCCAGCTTCTGAGTCTCCCATAAGTAAAATGCGTTGATGGGTTGAATCATAGGAACCGACTTTGTAAATCGGTGCAATTGAAGTGATTTCTTCATTGGAAGAGGAATCTGAGGTGTTTTCACTTTTTACAAGGGTGATAGAAGTGCTGTCAATGCGTTTAGTGGAATCCGATGCAGCGCTGACAAGCTTGTTATTTTTGGGTATGGTGGTTTGGTCTTTTTCCGTTTCCAAGTTCGATGAACAACCATAAATCACGATAAGAATCCAGCAAATGGAATAAATTCTAAGGTTTAAGGATGTTTCAAGGAACGTCATTTCTTGATGCGATTTAATATTTGAGGGTGCAAAAATAGAGAACTTGAGAACAAGAAAAAAACAATCCCAACATCACATGATTTACAGTTCATCGGTTGATGTGCAATATCTTATTTGGATATAAAGGGTGTTTAGAAAATAAAACGGATGGATTAAACACCACTAATCGAATACCGAAACATTCGCGCTAAATGTTTTGAGTTTCGACGTGGGGAAATGGGCAAAAAAAAAACCGTGAGGGCTCTCACGGTTTCTTTCTAAGCAAAGTGTTTTGGATTAAATAGAAAATTGTGTGGTTTATTTTGGATCTAAAACCCAAACATCCCCGTCCGTGTCCACCATTTCCATTCGATCTTTTTCATATTTGGTAACAGACCAAATTTCGGCAGTTCCATCAAGAATTAACGTAATTTTTTGATCGAGCACGGAGTAAGTAAAGGCGTCCGTGAAGGATTGACCCATAAAGGTGTAGGTGAATGTACCGTTCCCCGTTAATTTATCCTCTTTGTTGAATTTTAACGTATAACTCTCATCGATTTCAGGGGCAATACCACCGATGGTAACCACTTTCCATTCTCCATCCAATCTTTTGTTAATTTTTGCATCCTTTGAGCAAGATGATGCAACGGCTAGAACCGCTACAAGTAGAACCAATAATCCTTTTTTCATGACTAATTTATTTTAAATTTCAACAAAGGTAGAAAACAATTCTTTCGTATTCTGAAAAAAAAGGAAAATTCATGCGACGTTCGAAAAGTCGTTTTTAACATTTCCTAGAATCAGCCTTTGTTTTGGGCCCTAAAATCCTTGAGTTAGGATATTAAGTTAAAAAGAGAATGTTGCTTTTTATTTACAACGCCTTTGAGTCCTTAAATCCGAACATCCTTGAGTCTTAAAGTCCGAAAACCCATTGCGCGCAATGGGTTTTCAAGGATTCGTCGGGATGACAGGATTCGAACCTGCGACCACACGCCCCCCAGACGTGTACGCTACCGGACTGCGCTACATCCCGATTTGGGCGACAAATATAAAGGATTTCTTTCGTTTTTGTGATGCGAGGCTTCGAGTTCTCTTATTTTTGTAACGATTCAACAGTAATCCATTCTGTAACCATGAAAAAACTCATTTTTTTGCTGTTTTCCTGTGCCTTAACGGCTTCATTTTTTGGTCAAATTGATTTTGTTCAAATTGATAAGTTGTTGTGGGCAACGACCAATTTAAATCAAACAACTTTCAGAAACGGGGATCCTATTCGTAATGCCAAGACCCGTGCGGAGTGGCTTTATTGCCTCGATAACGGTATTCCAGCTTACTGTGCATATAACAATGATACTACGCTCAGTAAAAAATACGGATTGTTGTATAACTGGTTTGCAATTGCAGATCCTCGAGGCTTGGCTCCTGAAAATACGCGTGTCGCCAATAACGATGATTTTAGTAACCTCTACATCCACACGAATATTCCCATAGAGGGTAGAGCCCGGGTGGCTAATTGGTCGAATATGGGGATTGTTGGCGAACGACTTCGCTCTAAAACGGATTGGAACAGTTTACTTCAAGGGGAGAATTTGTACAACTATAACTTATTGCCCGGAGGATATCGTAACGAGAACGGAGAATTTCATGGTTTGGCCTCCGAAACAGCGCTATGGGTGCGTGATACGATGTCTTACGGTTTGGTAACTCGAGGAAATGCCCTCACTTCTCCCTTTGCTTTGGTCAATGGAAAAGATCCAGAAATGTTCTTTTTATCCGACGGCAAGAAAACGGGATGTTATGTTCGACTTGTGGTAGGGGAGGAAGAAGGTCTTAGCTCAAAGAACGCAGAGAATCAGGATGAATTCTTTCTGCAGCATGATTATAAGGAATACACAAAAGGTCAAAAGGAAGATGACCCTAATTCTTCGGGGAGCCCTGAGAATAAACCCAAAAAACGTCGTAAAAATTAGGGAATTTAGGGATTTATAGTAAGTTTGTTGTGTAAATTCTTAAGTATGCGCAATAGCAGTTTAATTTTCATCGCTTTGCTTTTTATGGGGTGCAATGATTCGGATACCAAGAAAGGAACCTCGCCTCAGGTTAAAAAAGAAACCGATGAATTGCCGAAAGAACTTCCATACAACGCAATATTAACGCTTGAAACCCACAAATTCAACGCTGAAAATTGTGACGTTCCGATGATGGATGAGATGGAATACAGCGAAGATTGGTGCAATCGAAGAACCGTAAAGTTACTTCATGTAAATACAAAAAACCCGGAAATCGCCGATCGAATTAACGCATTGATTGCCCGAAAAATTACCGGTAATAAAGGAGGTACAGGAGCGATTCAGAAATACGTGAATGAGGTGAAACGAAATGCCGGGGAGATGGAGGATATGGCCCAAGAGGATGTGGTATGTTCGGTGATTGATTCCTCTAATTTAGTCCTGTCGTATGGGATTGATCGTTATTATTTTGCCTACGGTGCTGCACACGGTTCAAGCACTTTTGAAGCGATTAATTTTGATCTTCGGACAGGGAATCAAATTTTACTTTCTGATTTATTTTACGACGAGGATATTTACGCCCTGACGAAATTGGCTAAATCCAAGTTTATCAATCAAAACGGTCGCGATGGTTGGTGGTTTACTACCGATGAGCAACCCTTTGAACTTCCGAAAGTATTTTCATTAAGTCCACGGGGAATTACGTTTTATTTTCAAGAGTACGAAGTTGGTCCTTACGCTGCCGGACGTCCTACAGTAAAAATCAGCAAAGAAAACCTAAAAGGGCTCATTCGCGAAAATCCTTACATGGTATTTGAGGAGCCTAATCCTTCAAAATAACGCGTAAAATGCTGAAGTTCTTGTTTTAATCAAGTCCGGTCAATTAGTAGCTGCTCGTTGCTCCACCAATGCTTTCAATGGGGTGCCAAGTAGTTTTGACTTCTTGTAAATCCGTTACGAAATTCAAGCCTTGTTGATCGGAGTTCATGTAGGTAAAACGGCGTTTCAAGTTTTCAACGCACGACAAGGCCAAGGGTTTTTGAAGTTCTCCTAAATCTGAGGACACAAGCGCGTTAACATCCATGTGCGCCGCTAAGGCAGGTGCCAGTTCTGCAACTTTTCCCGTCAAAATGTTCACTACGCCTCCAGGTACGTCAGATGAATGGAGCACCTCTGCGAAGGTTACCGCACACAAGGGATGGCTTTCTGAAGCAGCAACAACCACGGTATTTCCACCACAAATGGCCGGAATCACCAAACTTATCAGGCCAAGTAAGGAGTTTTCCTGCGGAGCAATGATTCCAATAACTCCCATCGGTTCTAAGGCCGAAAAATTAAAATGGGAAGAACTCACCGGGTTCACGCTGCTTGCAATTTGCTGGTATTTGTCGGCCCAACCTGCATAATAGACCAATCGGTCCACGGATTGCTGGAATTCTTTATCAGCCTTGGATTTGCTGATTCCTTGAAGTACCAACTCATCGATGAATTGTCCCTTGCGTCCGTCCAGCATTTCAGCTATACGGTATAAGATTTGCCCGCGGTTAAAGGCTGTTTTCTCCGACCAGCCTCCAAAAGCTTTACGTGCAGCAACCACCGCGTTTCTAACATCCTTGCGAGAGGATAAACAAACGTTCGCTAAGGTATTTCCTTTCGAGTCTGCAATGGGATAATACCTCCCAGATTCTGTTCTTGGGAAGGCGCCGCCGATATATATTTTATAGGTTTTCAAGATATTCATGGTTAATCTTCTTTAGGTTCAATGGGTTGAAGGTTCCGCTCTATTTAAGGTATGCGCCTAATCCGTGTACGCCACCTTCTCTACCAAAACCACTTTCTTTATACCCGCCGAAAGGTGAAACAGGATCGAATTTATTGTAGGTGTTGGCCCAAACAACTCCCGCCCGCAATTTGGTGGTAAGGTTAAAAATTCGAGACCCTTTATCAGTCCAAACACCTGCTGCAAGACCATACGGGGTATTATTGGCTTTCTGGATCACTTCGTCCACCGTGCGGAAGGTTTGTATCGTCAATACTGGGCCAAAGATTTCTTCTTGGGCGATGACGTGAGACTGAGAAACCCCCGTGAATAAAGTGGGTCTGCAAAAATAGCCTTTCGAAGGAATCGCGCATTGGCTTTGATAGATTTCCGCGCCTTCTTCTTTTCCAATCCGAATATATTTCTCAATGGTTTCCAATTGTTCTTTCGAATTAATGGCTCCAATGTCGGTGTTTTTATCCAAAGGATCACCTACGTACAAGCTTTCCATCCGAGATTTTAATTTGTGAATCACACGTTCGGCAATATTTTCTTGTACGAACAAACGCGAACCGGCACAACATACGTGTCCTTGGTTAAAGAAAATTCCATTGACAATTCCTTCAACAGCTTGATCTATCGGCGCGTCGTCAAAAATGATGTTGGCGGATTTTCCGCCAAGTTCCAAGGTGGATTTTTTGTGTGTTCCTGCTATTGCTCGTTGAATGATTTTCCCAACATTCGTAGAACCTGTGAAGGCAATTTTATCGATGTCGGGGTGGTTAACGATAGCAGCTCCTGTATCGCCGTATCCCGTTACGATGTTCACTACACCTGGAGGCAAGCCTGAATCTTTAATGATTTCAGCTAATTTCAAAGCGGTTAATGAGGTGGTTTCTGCCGGTTTGAGCACGACAGTATTTCCAGCAGCAAGTGCTGGAGCGATTTTCCAAGCGGCCATCAACAAGGGGAAATTCCAGGGAATAATTTGCCCGGCAACTCCGAGGGCCTCCGGTTTTTTGTGCGGCATGGCATATTCCAATTTATCGGCCCATCCGGCATAATAAAAGAAATGATTGCACGCCAAAGGAACATCAACATCTCTTGATTCGCGAATGGGTTTTCCGCAATCCAACGATTCAATGACCGCAAATTCTCTTGCGCGCTCTTGCATCATTCGAGCGATGCGATAAATGTATTTTCCCCGCTCAGCCCCTGAAAGTTTTGACCAAACTTCTTGATAGGCTTTGCGTGCGGCTTTAACGGCTTTATCGACGTCTACGTCATTAGCCCATGCAATCTCTGCGAGTACCTCTTCCGAGGCTGGATTGGTGCTTGGGAAGTATTTTTTCGAACTGGGAGAAACCCATTCGTTATTAATGAAAAGCTGGTATTTTTTTTCCAATCGAATGTGACTCGTGCTTTCCGGTGAAGCAGCGTAATTCCATTCTGTTGTATTTTTTGTAGAAGTGTTTTTTGCCATAATTAATCGATTGAAAAATAATCGGAAGATTGGTAAAGCCCAGTGGTTGATTTCATAATTTGCATCAGTACATCGTTGGCGAGGCTGCTTGCTCCAAAACGAAACCATTCATTGGTTAGCCAAGCATTGCCCAATACTTCTTTGACCATTACAAGGTTGTGCAGCGCCAATTTTGAGGTTGAAATTCCACCCGCTGGTTTCATGCCGACCATGATGCCAGTTTTATCGTAGTAATCTCTAATGGCCATGAGCATGGTATAGGTGACCTGCATCGTTGCCGCGGGTTGAATTTTTCCGGTAGAGGTTTTAATAAAGTCAGCTCCTGCATGGATTGCTATATCGCTCGCCAAGCGCACGTTATCTAAGGTGCTGAGCTCGCCAGTTTCGAGAATCACTTTGAGCCTTGCCTTACCACACGCTTCTTTAATTGCGGCAATTTCATCAAACACAAAAGCGTATTCTCCAGCAAGAAATTTTCCCCGTGAAATCACCATATCGATTTCATCGGCTCCTTGGTCTATTGCAAATTTTGTATCGGAAATTTTGATTTCTCGGGTAGATTGTCCCGAAGGAAAAGCGGTTGAAACCGAAGCGATTTTAACGGATGAGTTGCCCAATGCTTTTCGCGCTACACTGACCATCGAAGGATACACACAAACTGCTGCTACCGTAGGAAGGTCGGGCTGAACATCGTGTAAATGTTGCGCCTTGTAACACATTTGTTGCACTTTTCCCGGAGTATCTTTACCTTCTAAGGTGGTGAGGTCTATCATGTTGAGGACCATTTTTAGTCCTTGCAACTTGGATTCGTTTTTAATACTTCGGGTTTGAAATCGGGCTACGCGCTCTTCAACCCCGACTTTATCCACCGTGATTTTAGAAAGCATGTTGTTGGGATCGAAAGTTTTGATCATATCCTTTGCACAATAATTATTGTTTCAAAGGTAATAAACTCCTCGAATTAATAACGAAAACTAGTCCTCTTCGTCTTCTGAGCCCCCGTCATCATCGGGTTTGTCGTATTCGTCATCTTCCTCATCGTCCATTTCATCGTCGTCATTGATGTCCGGGACTTTGTCGAAATCGTCGTCCATATCCTCGTCGTCATCGTCGATTACGGGTTTAACTTTAGGCGGAGCTTTCGTGATTTTAACCAAATAAATCACCTCGTCGGTTTCCCAAATCAAAGCGTCAAGAATGTCACCGGTTGGAGTTTTAACAGTAGATAAATGATTGATGTAACCATCTGGGAAATCCCGCAGAATTTGCTTCTTCTGCTCGATGGTGAGTTTGTCGTAACTGATAATCGATCTTCGTTTGGACATAAATAAGGTTATTCAACGGGGCAAAATTAATTTTTTTGAATTATCGAAATCACTTTTAAAATATTTTTTTTTCATCCCTGAGTATATTTCAATTGCATAATGGCAATTGATGTACTTTTGTTCTATGGCTAAAGCAAAAACCGCCTTTTTTTGTCAATCGTGCGGCTACGAGTCACCGAAATGGGTTGGTAAGTGTCCTTCTTGCAACGAGTGGAATACGATGGTGGAAGAAACTGTGGTAAAAACGGCTTCAAAGGGTCAGCCATTTTCAAGGCAGCGAACTGAAAATGTTCCGGTGTTGTTAACGGAAATTCAAGAAACAGGAACGGCAAGGATTCAATTAAAAGACGGTGAATTAAACCGTGTTTTAGGAGGGGGCTTGGTCCTTGGAGAAATTATTCTAATAGGTGGAGATCCTGGAATTGGAAAATCCACTTTGCTCTTGCAAATGGCCGTGAAAGAGCAGTTGAAAGTGCTGTATGTTTCTGGCGAGGAAAGTGAACAACAGATAAAGATGAGGGCAGAACGCCTCGGGATCAGCAATCCGAATTGCCATTTATTGATAGAAACTGACGTAACGCAAATCATCAACCATTCGGCCAAATTAGGCCCGGATTTACTCATTGTAGATTCGATTCAAACCTTGTTTTATCCTGAAATAGAAAGTGCTCCTGGAAGTGTAAGTCAGGTTCGTGAGTGCACAGCGCTTTTGTTGCGTTATGCCAAGGAGTCCAATGTCCCTGTTTTTCTGATTGGCCATATTACTAAAGAAGGTAGCATTGCAGGCCCAAAAGTGTTGGAACATATGGTAGACGCGGTTCTCCAGTTTGAGGGGGACAGAAACCATTTTTACCGTTTATTGAGAACCGTAAAAAACCGGTTTGGGTCCACCAATGAGTTGGGTATCTATGAAATGCAAGGAACGGGATTACGCATGGTGGAAAATCCCTCAGAGATTCTAATTACTAATACGGACGGAACCTTAAGTGGCTCATGCATTTCTACTACCTTGGAAGGGTTAAGACCCTTGCAGGTTGAGGTTCAAGCATTGGTTAGCACTGCTGCTTATGGAACCCCACAGCGTTCTTCCAACGGTTTCGATGCGAAACGTTTGAACATGCTTTTAGCGGTATTGGAAAAGCGGTGTTCGTTTCGTTTGGCTACCAAAGATGTTTTTTTGAACATTGCGGGAGGCATTAAAGTAGATGATCCAGCCGTAGATTTAGCGGTAATCATGGCGGTGCTTTCTTCCAATGCCGATATTCCGGTAAGCCGTTCCTTTACCTTTGCTGCCGAAGTGGGCCTGTCCGGAGAAATTCGTCCAATTAACAGGATTGAAACGAGAATCACCGAGGCTCAGAAATTGGGATATACCCACATTTTTATTTCTGAATATAACAAAGGCCTGAAGCCCGAAATTTATGATATTCAATTGATTGCTTGCAAGAAATTGGAGGATGTAGTTAAAAGAGTCTTTGGCTAAAAACATGTGAAAATGGCTAAACTGTGCATTGTACCCACCCCGATTGGAAATTTAGAAGACATTACCCTTCGCGCCCTTCGTATGCTCAAACAAAGTGACCTCATTTTGGCGGAAGACACCCGTGTTACTCGGATATTATTGAGCCATTTTGACATCCATAAAAAATTAATTTCGTTTCATACGAATAATGAACACGCACAATTGCAAGAAGCAATTCGGCAGATTGAGGCGCATGAGCAGGTGGCCTTAGTTTCCGACGCAGGAACCCCGGGAATTTCCGATCCCGGATTTCTACTGGTGCGCGCTTGCATTGAACAGGGCATCGAGGTGGAGTGTTTGCCAGGACCTACCGCATTCGTTCCCGCGTTGGTGGCTTCAGGTTTACCTGCCGATCGTTTCTTCTTTGAGGGTTTTTTACCGCACAAAAAAGGTCGGCATTCGCGCTTAGAATATTTGGCCACGTTAGAACACACAGTGGTATTATATGAATCCCCATATCGATTGGTTAAGACCTTGCAGCAAATTGCACAATTTATGGGAGGTCAACGGCGCATATCCGTAGCCAAAGAAATTTCAAAAATGTACGAAATGCATTTTCGTGGAACGGTAGATGAGGCCCTTGCACATTTCACCAATCTCACGGTTAAAGGAGAATTCGTTTTGGTGGTAGGTAAGGAAATCGCCGCATTAAGTGATGCTGATAATTTATAAATTTAATGCATGTTTTTTAACGACGTTGTTGGTCAAAAGGAGGTAATCGAGGATTTGTTGAGGGAGATTTCTTCCCAAAAAATAGCGCATGGAAAATTGTTTGTAGGTTCACCAGGCTATGGAACTTTGGCCGTGGCTATGGCCTATTCGAGGTTTCTCTTGTGCGAAAATCCCCAAAAGGAGGATGCTTGCGGAGCTTGTTCTTCATGCAAGCAAATGGACGAATTACAACATCCTGATGTACACTATGTATACCCTGTGGTTCAGACCGTGTCAAAAACATCTGAGGGTTTATTGAACGAATGGCGCCAACTCGTCAAAAGCACACCTTATTTTTCGATGTTCGATTGGATTAAGGTAATCGATGATAAGGAACGAAACCCTATAATTGGGGTCGAAGAAAGCAAGGAGATTGTAAAAAAAACCAACTTAAAGTCCTTTCAAGGAAGCTATAAAATAATGATCGTTTTTGGCGCTGAACAAATGAACTTGGAATGTTCGAATAAGTTGCTGAAAGTGTTAGAAGAGCCGCCACCAAAAACCCTTTTTATTTTGCTCGCAGAAAATCTTCAGGCCATTCTTCCTACCATTCAATCTCGAACCCAAAGCTTGATCTTTCCCAAGTTGAGTACTTTTGAAATTGCCGGGTTTTTAGAAAAAGAACGCAGGATGGAAAGGCATGCGGCAGATGGGCTTGCTTCGTTTTCGGAAGGTGATTTATCTCGGGCAATCAACTTGTTGGAGAACGGTGAGTTTATGGAGATTTATCGTGATGCTTTCATTCAATTAATGCGCAGTTGCTTTAAGAAAGATGTCAACGAAATGATGGAATGGGCAGAAAGCATGTCCACTCATTCCAAAGAACGGCAGAAACTTTTCGTATTATATGCCTTACACATGCTTCGTCAATGCAATGTGTTGAATTATTTAGGTGCGGATCATGTGCGTGTGACAAAAGAGGAAATGACCTTCATAGAAAAATTTTCTCCATACATAACCGGAAATAATTTACGCCAATTCACAGACACCATGGATAGTGCATATTACGGATTGGAACGTAATGCCAGTTCTAAAATGCTATTTACTGAAATGAGTTTTCAGGTAATGCGCTACATTCATCGGGCTTAATTCATTATTTTTACCAAAAAAAGAGCAATGGGTTGTGCATCATGTGGAACAGGGGGTTCGCCCCGAGGGTGTAAGAATAATGGGTTGTGCAGCAGCGGAGAATGCGATAAATTGGAAGTGCGTGATTGGTTAGCCAATCTTTCGTTGCCCGAAAATCAAAAACCCTACGAAATCGTTGAAGTGCGGTTTAAAAATGCACGTAAGTCATTCTACAGAAATACGAATAATTTTACCCTCCAAACCGGTGATTTAGTGGTGGTTGAAGCTGCTACTGGTTACGATATTGGCATTGTTTCCGTAACTGGCGAACTTGCCCGAATTCAAGTCAGAAGAAAGGCTCCTTCTTTTAAGCATGCTGAAGCTCGAAAAATATTACGTATTGCAAATCAAGAAGAAATCAACAAATGGATTGAAGGCAGGTCCTTAGAGAAAGACCTTATGTTTAAATCACGCACTTTGGCGGTGAATTTGAAGTTGGAAATGAAAATTTCCGATGTAGAATATCAAGCCGATTTATCCAGAGCCACCTTTTATTACACGGCAGAAGATCGTGTGGACTTTAGGCAGTTGATTAAGGACATGGCGGACCAATTTAAAGTGCGTGTTGAAATGCGACAAATCGGTTCACGTCAAGAGGCTTCCAGACTTGGGGGAATTGGAGTTTGTGGTCGCGAACTTTGCTGTTCTACCTGGTTAACTGATTTTAGGTCGGTTTCTACGAGCGCAGCGCGCTACCAACAATTGGCATTGAATACCCAAAAATTAGCAGGCCAATGTGGTAAATTGAAGTGTTGTTTGAACTATGAATTGGACATGTATACTGAGTCGCTCAAATCCTTTCCAAAAACAGAGGTTAAATTGAAAACTGAGAAAGGGGAAGCATATCATATAAAAACCGACGTTTTTAAGCGCATGCTGTGGTATGCTTATCCCGGTGAAAGTGCTTGGATTGTTTTAACCCCTGAACAGGTAAAAGAAGTGCAGGAGAAAAATAAGAAAGGGGTTCTTCCCAAGGATTTGAAAATCTACCATATCGAAGAGGAGAAGCCCGTGGAGATTGGTTTTGATAATGTTGTAGGTCAAGACAGCATTGGACGTTTTTCTGCGGCCAAAAAGAAGAAAAAGAAGAAAAAGAAACCTAACAAACCGAGCAACGTTTCCCCAGAATGAAATTAATTCGACGTTTTGTTTCCCTTGCGCTATGCATTACCGCGGTTATTTCCATGGTTCGTTGCAGCAGTGATTCGGAAAACAACCTTAATTCCGTTGAAATTCCTAAGCGTCAATGGTCTCAGAAGTTTAAACCCAGCCTTTCCGTGAAAGTCACAGATTCCACCAAGGTTTATGATGTGATTCTAACGGTAAGGGTAACCACGGACTATCCCTTTAACAATCTTTGGATGTATTTGACCTTGGATGGTCCAACTGGAAAAATAGACCGCCAACCCCTTGAGGTGAGTGTTACCAATGCCCAAGGACAATGGCAAGGCCAAAAAACGGGTTCACTTGTAGCCCTTCGAAAATTAGTTTCGATAATGAATCACCCCAAGTTAGGTACCTACACATATACCTTTGAACAAGGAGCTACAGAAGACGTGCTTCCAGAGGTAATGGATCTTTCCCTCGAATTACGACAACAAAAGTAGTGAATCAAAGAACGATGTATCCTTCTTTGTCATTAGAACAGTTAAAAGCTTTAGAAGAAGAACTCGTTGCTTTTTTAATTGTTCATGGTATCGATGGAGAAACATGGTCAAAAATTAATGCGCAAACCCCCCAAAAGGCAGAAGAATTGGTGGGATTATTTACTCGAACAGTATGGGATAAAATTGCCGATCAAACAGAGGTATTAAAGCGTATCAGCGAAAATGAATCTACCTACGTGAAGATAGGAGACAACGATGGGTTTTTAATAACGGTGAGAAAATTGAATCACCAAATAATGGTGCATACGGGCACCAAGAAAATTACGGAAAACCGACGTCAAGAAATCCTTGGCTTATTTTCACAAGGTTTTGAACGCGCTAGCCCTGAAGAATTTGCCGAGGTCGTTAAGAACTTTCTGCCGGAAAAATCTGTTTAACTTTAAATTTAATAGTATGAAATATCTTTTTACAAGTTTTAGTCTTTTATTTCTTGGCGCCTATTTTACTCAAGTTACAGCGCCCAAAGCAAGTCCGGGGTGCCGTTTGGAACAGCGCGTTGGTTTAACCGACATTACCATTTCCTATTCTAGGCCTTCCGTCAATGATCGAATAATCTTTGGTGACTTAGTCCCCTACAATGAATATTGGCGTTTTGGTGCCAATGAAAGCACGAAATTGACCTGTTCAGATGCATTGATTTTTGGAAAAGACACCCTCAAGCCGGGCACCTATGCCGTTTATGTTAAACCCAATCCAACGGAATGGCAGCTCGCATTTTATACCGAATATGGAAATTGGGGCATGCCTGAGAAGTGGGATGATTCGAAAGTAGCGTTAATCGTTAAATCCCCCGTTATTACTTGCCCAGAGCGCACGGAGAATTTAACCATTGATGTAAACGGTATTAAAAACAGTACCGCCAACTTCGTAATCAGTTGGGACAAGGTTAAAGTTCATGTTCCGTTTTCGGTTATTGTTAAAGACAAAGTGTTGGCCTCCATTAAGAAAGTCATGGCAGGTCCAACGGCTAACGATTTCCACACTGCAGCGAAGTATTACTTGGACGAAAAAATCGACGATAAGCAAGCGTTGGAATGGGTTGAAAAGGCAATAACCATGAGGCCAGAAGCCTATTGGATGCTTCGAACAAAATCCTTAATACAAGCCTCTCTTGGGAAATACAGTGAAGCAATTTCAACTGCAGAGCAATGCCAGAAACTTGCAGAAGCAGACGGCGACTCGGCCTATGTTATTCAATGCAAGAATTCCATCGCAGAATGGAAAAAGCGTAAGTAGTTGATGACGAAACGACAAGCGTTCCTGTTACTTCACGGTATCGTTTTTTTATGGGGCTTTACAGGAATTATTGGAAAACTACTGAGCCAGGAGCCCTTGCTGTTAGTCTGGTACCGTTTATTAATCGCTTCCATAGGACTGTTTATATATTTGGCATGGAAAAAAGCGACATGGAAAATTCCCAAGGAACGGGGGTTATTTGTGGCCTTAACTGGGGTGGTGGTTGCATTACACTGGATTACCTTTTATTTTTCCATTCAATTATCAACGGCCTCTCTTGGTATTTTATGCTTAGCCACCACAACGTTCCATGTAGTATGGTTAGAGCCTTTGCTGTTGAAACTGCCATTTAATCGTTTAAAGTTCATCTTTAGCCTCGTGGTTGTGGCCGGGGTGGCCTTTATTGCGCATGATTTCCAAGGGGAGGTTTTGGTGGCCTTATTCGTTGGTTTGTTGAGCGCCCTTTTCGCTGCGATATTTTCCGTTGCTAATGCCAAATTATCCGAATCAATCGATCCACCAGTTTTGTCGTTCTACGAACTATTGATCGGCTTTATAGGCCTAAGTGCCGTGGTTTTTTGGGAATACCCCTTAGCTCAATTTGAATTGGATTGGCATGCCTTCTACTGGTTACTTTTTTTAGGCTTGGTTTGTACTTCTTTTGCCTTTATGGCGGCCATTTATTTAGTTCAAAAATTAGGAGCATATACGGTTTCTTTGACCATAAACCTTGAGCCTATTTACACCATGCTCTTGGCGGTGGTAATTTTAAAAGAACATGAGTATTTATCCATGGAATTTTACCTGGGGGCCAGCTTGATTATATTCGTTTTAGTGTTAAATGCTTGGTTGAACAAGGGAAAAAACTCAATTCCTTAGTACATTTGACAAATGTTATGTAAAAAGGCCGATAGCAAAAATTCAATCTTGTAGGTGTTGAATGGCTTAAATTAAGAAACATGAAATATTTAAGGTCGGTTTTATTTGGAATCTTTCTTTTCTGCGGATTTGCAGGTTTGGGGCAAATCCGTGGTTTAGTACGTGGGGTTCGGGTATCGGATACCCTTGCGCTGAATGGGGTAAAAGTAAAGCTACTTCGCGCTAAAAAAGCAGTTTTTACGGATGCTAATGGTAAGTTTGAAATTTTTCCCGGAAAACAAGTTCCAGATACCCTGGTAGCCTTAATTGCAGGCTACATTTCAGATACGATTGTTATAAACCGTGCGGACCGTTACGCCGCTATTTCTTTGGTTCTTTACAGCGATAAACTCAAACCAGAGGTGATTGTACAACGAAAAGCAACGAATGGTGTAGTGAAAATAAGCATTGTTCAATTGGAACGCATTTCTTCCCAGGAATTGCGAAGGGCAGCTTGTTGCAATTTGTCCGAATCTTTTGAAACCAATGCCTCAGTGGATGTCAATATAGCGGATGCGGTTTCCGGGGCTCGGAAAATTCAATTGTTGGGTCTTGATGGTGTATACACTCAATTTCAACTCGAAAATGTTCCGTTTTTGAGAGGTTTGGAAGCTCCTTTTGGAATGCAGTCGTTTTCAGGAATTTGGCTCGATGGAATTCAAATATCTAAAGGAACCGGATCGGTGGTTAACGGGCATGAATCAATGGCAGGATTAATTAATTTGAGTCTCAAAAATCCGTTAGAAGCTGATAAATTGTTGCTGAATGCCTACGGCAATAGATTTGGACGGGGAGAGGCGAATGCCATATTTAGCCATAAATTAAACGATAAATGGGGGACCACAGGGTTACTCAACGGTTCGTTGAATAAAGTCAATGTTGATGAAAATCAAGACGGTTTTTTGGATTTACCCTTGTATAAGAATTTATCTGCTATGAATCGTTGGCAATATAACGGTGAAAAAATGGAAGCTCAATTGGCTTTGTACGCCTATGCAGATGATCGTTTTGCTGGCCAATCCTCGTTTTCACCGCAATTGCTTCCCTTTCGGATGGAATTGTCGAATCAACATTTGGAATTAACCGCGAAGACGGGCTTTTTCGGAAAAAGAGAGGGCGAATCTTTGGGGATTATTCAACAAGCTAAATACCACAAATCTCAGGGATATTTTGGAGCCAATGCGATTGGTGGACAAAGGCAGATTGCAGGTCAGGAAAAGCGTTATTTTGTTTCGGTTAATTACGATAGATCGGGTCGTGAGGGAAAACATCTTATTAAAACAGGGGTTTCTTCAAATGTTCTTTCCTTGAGCCAGGTGGCAGATCTTTTTATCTATGATCGTTTGGAAATTACCTCAGGATGCTTTGCAGAGTACTCCTTACGCTTGAACCGTTTATCTTGGCAAACGGGGTTTCGTTGGGATTATAACTCTTTATTTGGGGGCATATTTGTTCCAAGAATGCACTTGAAGTATGCCGTAACTCCCAAGACGGATTTGCGTTTTACAGGCGGAAGGGGTTGGCGTTCACCTAATTATTTGATTGAGAACAATGCTCTTATGGCGAGCAATAAATATTGGGTTTTACCAGCCGAGTTCCTTCCTGAAATTTCGTGGAATGTCGGAGGGTCGCTGGTTACGGAATTTCAAATTTTCGATCGAAAGGCAAGTTGGACAATAGACCTTTATTATACGTGGTTCGAGCGTCAGTTGGTTGTGGACAGGGATGTTTCAGATCAATTTCTTGTTTTTAACTACTTAGATAAAGCATCCTCTTCCTTGGCCTTTCAGAACGAAATGGATTTTAGCCTATCGAAACATTGGAGTCTTAGAGGAGCATACAAGTTTTTAAGGGTAACAGCGTTATTTAACGGTTCACTTCAACAGCAGACCATGGTTCCTGCACACCGTATTTTAGCCACGATATCATGGGTTTCATTGAACAAGCGTTGGCAAGCAGATGTTACAACGAATTTCGTGGGTCGGATGCGAATGCCCAAGGGATACGTCATCAATGGAGTGCCTCACAACTTTTCACCCTGGTATCCGTTCGTATTTGGTCAAGTTGCTCATCAATTTAAACGTTTAAAGGTATATTTGGGTGTGGAAAATTTGTTGAACGTTAAACAACCGAATCCAATCCTCTTCGCGAGCAACCCCCAAGACCCGAGTTTTGACGCTACGATGGTTTGGGGGCCTATTACCGGAGTGAATGTATATGGTGGAATGACCTTTATTTTAAAACAGAAAAAATGATGAAATCAATTTTGTGCGCCTTGTTTGTAGGTGTTTATTTTCTTTGCGTTGGACAAAGCAGAACGTGTGATACATTGTACATAAAGACCTCGGCACTCTGTCAAGACTGTAAGCAGCGAATAGAATCTACATTGAATTTTCAAAAGGGGGTGAAATACGCTGAATTAGATTTAGATTCAAAAATTGCAACGGTGATATATAAACCTAAGAAAAGTTCTCCCCTAAAACTTCGACAAGCTTTATCGAATGTAGGTTACGATGCTGATGATATTAAGGCTGATCCAAGTGCCGTGATGCTTTTACCCAAATGTTGCCAGCCGGGCGGCCATTAAGTTATGAACGATTTAGCCTTTTAATTAACAATAAAGGCCGTTATGGGAGACCTTTAACTATTTTCGCGTTGCCATGAGCGACGCCATTAAACATGAATGCGGAATCGCATTTTTACGCCTTAAAAAAGACCTAGGTTTTTACCTTGAAAAGTATGGTACAGCATTTTATGGTTTACATAAAATGCAATTGCTGATGGAAAAACAGCACAACCGCGGTCAAGACGGAGCTGGTTTGGCCAATATTAAATTAAATGTTGCTCCTGGAGAAAGGTACATTAGCAGAGCGAGGTCTGTAAAACCGAATCCTATTCAAGATCTTTTTGAACAAGTGTTTGAGCGCTTTCAAACAATTGAGCGCAAGAGTCCTGAGAAGCTAAAGGATGTCGACTTTTTGAAACGGAATGCAGGGTTTACCGGAGAAGTGTTTCTTGGGCATTTACGCTATGGGACCTTCGGTCAAAATGCCATCGAAAATTGCCACCCATTTTTGCGCCAAAACAATTGGATGACCAAGAATTTGGTATTGGCGGGCAATTTTAATTTAACCAACGTTGATGAACTTTTTGATTCCTTAGTGGCCTTGGGGCAGCACCCTAAAGAAATGTCAGATACCGTAACGGTATTGGAGCGAATCGGTCACTTTTTAGATGAAGAGAACGAACGTATCTATAACGAATATAAGCAACTGGGATACGATAAATCGCAAATATCAAATCATATTCGCGACAAAATGGATATTGGTCGGGTTTTGGAAAGAGCCGCGAAAAAGTGGGATGGGGGTTATGTAATGGCAGGATTACTCGGCCATGGCGCAGCATTTGTGCTTCGCGATCCGTCTGGAATTCGTCCCGCATTTTATTTCGAGAACGATGAGGTTGTGGTAGTGGCTTCGGAAAGACCGGTAATTCAAACGGCGTTCAACCTGAGGGTTGAACAGGTAAAAGAACTTACACCAGGCAGTGCGCTGATCGTTCAATCCAATGGGATGCTGGAAGAAAAGCCTGTATTATCGCAGAAATTAATAAAAAAATGCGTTTTTGAGCGGATTTATTTCTCAAGAGGTTCGGACAAGGATATTTACAACGAACGAAAAATGCTTGGCCATCTCGTCGCTCCTCAAATCGTTCAAGCCATCGGTGGGGAAATCGATCGAAGTGTTTTTTCCTACATCCCAAATACCGCAGAAGTTTCTTTTTACGGAATGATTAAGGCGGTTGAAGGCTTGCATAATTTAGAGAAAGCCGAGCGTATTTTGGCCTTAGGAAATGACGCAAGTAAAGAAGCAATCTCCGAAATTCTGGAAGCTCGAACCCGCATTGAAAAAATAGCGATCAAGGATGCCAAACTTCGAACCTTTATTACTCAGGATTCGGAACGCGACGACCTCGTAACACATGTATATGATATCACCTATGGTTCAATTAACCGAGGTCAAGATAATTTAGTAGTCATCGATGATAGTATTGTAAGGGGAACAACCTTGAAAAAGAGCATCTTGCGCATGTTAGATCGTTTAGAGCCTAAATCCATTGTGGTGGTCTCTTCTGCGCCTCAAATACGTTATCCAGATTGCTATGGTATAGACATGGCAAAATTGGGGGATTTTGTTGCGTTTAATGCCGCTATTTCACTCTTAAGAGAGCGTAACATGGAAAACCTCATAGAGGAAGTATATCAATCCTGTAAGCAGCAATTAAGCTTGCCTAAGGAAGAGGTTACGAATGCTGTTAAACGCATTTATGCTCCTTTTAGCGATGAGGAAATTTCTGATCAAATTGCTGAACTACTCAAACCATCCGAATTGAAAGCAAACCTAAAAATTGTCTTTCAGAAGATTGAAAACGTTCACAAGGCTTGTCCAGGGCATCTCGGCGATTGGTATTTCTCAGGGGATTATCCTACTCCTGGAGGGAATAAGGTCGTGAATAAAGCCTTCATTAATTGGGTAGAACACCGCGATGAGCGGGCCTATTAAGCAGATATTCCATCATTTTTTCCGTTGCACCGCATTCCTCCTCCATTAAGGCAATGGTCTTGCTTTTACGAATATCCAATTCGCACAATACCGCGTTTAATGCTTGAATTAACTCAAATTCATTCGTAAAGCATTCCGATATTCCGCGCTCAATAAAGAGTTCTGCCTCCGGAAAGCGGTGATATTTTGGGCCAAAGATTACGGGTAAACCATAAATTGCCGGTTCCAAAATATTATGCAATTTACCCGTAAAACCGCCACCTATAAGGGCAACATCGCCTAGTCGATAGAGCTGTTGCAAGAGGCCGATACAATCCACCAAGACAATTCGTTCGTTGTTGTAGAGGTCCATCTGACTGAAGCGATGACAATCTTCCCCATAAAGAGTTTCAATTTCGTATAAATGCTTTGTCTCAATGTCATGAGGCGCTAGAATTACCACATCGAACGAGAGCTTTTCCAGCGCTTCATGCAATATTTCTTCCTCGATTTGCCAACTACTTCCAACGACTAAAACCTTTTTATCGCGACAAATGAACTCTAATGCCAACAGGTTGGGGTCGCTTATCGCTTTATCTTCATGATATTGCTTTTGCCGCTTTACGTTGTCATATCGAGGATCTCCAATGACTTTTACTTGGGAAACTCCAATGCTTTGGAGCAATTGTTTTGACTCCTCGTTTTGCACGAAAAAATAGGTAAAGCCTTTCAATCCCCGCCGAAAAATTCCTCCCCAAAAGGCAAATGCAGCCTGATCTTCACGCAACAAAGCGGCTGCTGCATAAAGAGGAACATTTCTTTTTTGAACTGCAAAAAGAAGGTTCAACCAAAATTCGTATTTCACAAAAACGACCATTTTCGGCCGACATTTGTCCATAAAATATTCGGCATTCCTTCGGGTGTCCAGCGGCAATATACTTACAAGGTCAACGCAGTGGTTTCTTTTGTCAAAATAATCGAAACCTGATGGTGAAAAAAAGCTTACCATAATGCGTGCCTCAGGAAAGTTTTTACGATATGCCCAAAGCAAGGGAAGCCCTTGGTCGAATTCTCCTAAAGATGCGCAATGCATCCAAAGATCTACGGATTCATTGGGAAGCAGTGTTTTCCATTGACGTTGAAGTTGCCAACGCTTTCGGATTTTAGGATGGAACAATCCCCCTAAAAAGATGCCAAGCCCAAGAAACCTAATTCCAACATCGTATAGAAAGCGCATCAATATTCGTAGTAATTATCTTTTTGTGTGGAATAAAAGGGGATGAACCATCCAAGTTTAAGCCCAACGATGATGTCTAAACGGATTTTGGTAGAAACCGGTACATCGGGTTGATCGAAGTATATCGTTCTTCGTTCCTTGGTCAATCCTTCGATGCAATATATTCCGCCATACAAGTTATAAAAACTGCTCCGAGCCATGTGGGCATAACCAATAAATTGCATTAATCCTACTCCAGTAGTAAGCCGATCATACCCTTTTTTGTAGTCCAGCTCTATCATTGGCACCACTTGCGTTTGTGTTTCAATTTTAATCCGATGGTTTAAATATCCAGCTCCTGCATGTACCATTAAACCTGAGTTTCGTTGGAATTTTGACAAGGGAATGATTTTGCCCACCTGAAGATTGGCAGAAACACCTCGGCTCACAATGTTAACGGCAGCAGGATCTCCATTAACGTCTGTTATGTTGCCATAACTGTCGGTAATGCCGTCAAGTAATCCTGGAATCTTGACTTGAGAACCAAAGAGAAAGGAGGCGTCTGATTGAAAAAACCAATTATTCATCAATTTGAAGCCTGCGCTGAAACCCACTAGGTTGATGTAGCCATAACGGTTCACCAAATCTCCTCCAGTCCAGCCGGTACCGTAATGTACTGAAGCAAGAACTTTGGATTCCGAAGTGGTATCTATGGAAAACGACTGGGCGTATATTTGCCCAAGACTCAACCCTATGAATAAAATGTATAAACGCACGGTTAAAATTACGGACTTTTTGTGCAACATCAGTAAGCGTAGGCTTTTGCCTTTCTATGGCTCAGTTAAAATCCGTAATTTTGTTCATATTTTACGGCATGAAGAAAATTCAAATGGTGGACCTTGTGTCCCAGTATGAAAACATCAAACCTTCCATTGATGCTGCCATGCACGAGGTGGTTACCAAAGCACAATTCATCAATGGGCCAGAAGTTCAAGCTTTTCAACGCGAATTAGAGGAGTATTTGCAGGTGAAACATGTCATTCCTTGCGCCAACGGCACCGATGCTTTGCAAATGGCTATGATGGGATTGGGGTTAAAACCCGGCGACGAAGTCATTACCCCCTCCTTTACCTACATTGCAACGACCGAAGTGATTGCGTTGTTGGGCCTAATTCCCGTTTTTGTTGAGGTGGATCCTTCCACTTTTTGCATTGATCCTGCGGCTATTGAATCTGCCATCACTCCCAAAACAAAAGCCATTGTGCCGGTGCATTTGTACGGTCAAGCAGCGAACATGGAAGCAATCATGGCCCTTGCGGAAAAGCACGGCCTTAAGGTGATTGAAGACAACGCTCAGGCCATTGGTTGCGATTACCATTTCTCCTCTGGTAAAATTCAAAAAACAGGAACCATCGGGCACATTGGTTGCACTTCCTTTTTCCCTAGCAAGAATTTAGGTTGCTTTGGCGACGGAGGGGCTATGATGACGAATGACGATGACCTCGCCCAAACCCTACGACGAATAGCGAATCACGGCCAGAGCAAGCGTTATTACCACGATGAGGTCGGGTGTAATTCGCGTTTAGACTCCCTGCAAGCAGCCGTTTTGAGGGTGAAATTACGGCAGTTAGATCGGTACATTGAATCACGTCAGAATTTAGCGAATGCCTACGATGAGGCATTTGGTGGACTGCACGGGGTAAACATTCCTGCAAGAGCAGCCTATTCGAACCACGTTTTTCATCAATATACCCTTCAAGTTCCTCCACAATCGCGCGACGCGTTGCACGCATTTTTGGAAGAGAAGGAAATTCCCAGCATGATTTACTATCCCGTTCCTGCGCACCGTCAGCAAATGTTTGCTTCGTTCAATTTAGGCTCCTTAAACCTTCCTGTAACGGATTTTCTAACACAACGGGTTATCAGCTTGCCCATGCACACCGAGATGCAGCCCGATCAATTGGCGTACATTTGTTCCACCGTTCAATCCTTCTTTTAACCCATGAAAGTTGCAATAATTGGGACCGGTTATGTTGGTTTAGTAACGGGAACTTGCCTGGCAGAAACAGGGAATACCGTGCGTTGTGTAGATATCGACGAAAAAAAAGTAGCGCTGTTGCGTCAAGGGATTACTCCGATTTATGAGCCCAACTTAGCCAATTTGCTCGAACGAAACCTGCAAGAAGAACGCCTGTCTTTCACCTCCAACCTTCAAGAAGGGATCGAGGGGGCTGAAGTGATATTTTTAGCCTTACCAACCCCTCCCGGCGCCGACGGACAAGCGGATTTGAAGTATATTTTGACAGTTGCCAACGATTTGGGGCCTTTGCTGAAAGCGTACACGGTCATTGTGGATAAAAGCACCGTGCCGGTGGGAACCGCAGAGAAGGTTCGACAATGCATTGAAAAAACAGCAACGCAGCCTTTCAGCGTGGTTTCAAACCCGGAATTTCTTCGAGAAGGTTTTGCCGTGAGCGATTTCATGAAACCCGACCGCATAGTGATTGGTTCGAGCGATGATCGGGCCATAAAAGTGATGGAAAACCTGTACAAACCGTTTGTTCGTCAAGGAAATCCAATTCTTATCATGGATGAAAAGTCTGCCGAACTTACGAAATATGCTGCCAACGCCTTCTTGGCCACCAAAATCACGTTCATGAACGAAATCGCTAATTTCTGCGAACGGGTAGGGGCCAATGTGGATGCCGTACGTTTGGGCATTGGCTCCGACGACCGCATTGGAAAGCGCTTTCTTTTTCCAGGAATTGGCTATGGAGGCTCCTGCTTTCCAAAAGACGTTCAAGCTTTGCATTACAGCGGTCAGTCCGAAGGCTATAATTTTCAGATTCTAGAAGCCGTCATGCAGGTGAATCAGGAACAACGCCTCGCGTTATTGCCAAAAATTAAAGCCTATTTCAAGAACGAATTGGAGGGAAAATCGATTGCGTTTTGGGGCTTAAGCTTCAAGCCAGATACCGACGATATTCGCGAGGCACCCGCCCTGTTTCTGCTGAAAGAACTTTTACCCTTGGGCGTTAAGGTAAAGGCCTATGACCCAGAAGCCATGGAAAATGTGGCATTGGAAATGGGGGATTCTATCGATTATTGCCAGAACCCTTACGAAACGCTTGAAAGGGCTGACGCATTGGTTATTTGCACCGAGTGGTCCGTTTTTCGAAGTCCCGACTTCGGTAAAATACGCTCCTTGATGAAAACACCCGCAGTGTTCGATGGCAGGAACATCTTTGAGCCCGAAGAAATGAAAACCCTTGGATTTGATTACTTTAGCATAGGAAGATGACACAACGAAAAAAAGTACTCATTACCGGCGCCGCGGGCTTTTTAGGTTCGCACTTGTGCGATCGTTTTATCCATGAAGGGTTTCATGTAATCGCTATGGATAATTTGATCACCGGTCGAATGTCCAATATCGAACACCTCATGCCCTTGGAACATTTTGAGTTTTATCGGCAAGACGTGTCAAAATTCATTCATATACCCGGAGAATTGGACTACATCCTCCATTTTGCTTCGCCAGCAAGTCCCATTGATTATTTAAAAATACCGATTCAAACCCTCAAGGTAGGTTCTTTAGGGGTACATCATTGCCTTGGTTTGGCCAAAGAAAAAGGAGCAAGAATTCTGATTGCCTCTACTTCCGAAGTCTACGGCGACCCCGAGGTTCACCCGCAAAAAGAAACGTATTGGGGTAATGTAAATCCTGTTGGGCCCAGAGGAGTTTACGACGAGGCTAAACGTTTCCAGGAAGCCATGACCATGGCCTACCACACCTATCACGGACTTGAAACGCGGATCGTTCGGATATTTAATACCTACGGACCTCGGATGCGGCTTAACGACGGAAGGGCTCTGCCCGCATTCATCGGTCAGGCCTTGAGAGGAGAGGATCTCACCGTTTTTGGTGATGGTTCGCAAACCCGATCGTTTTGCTTTGTAGACGACCTCGTGGAAGGCATTTACCGTCTTTTAATGAGCGATTACGCACACCCCGTTAACCTTGGGAATCCCGACGAAATTACCATGTTGGATTTCGCGAAAGAAATTGTGGCCCTCACCCAAACTTCGCAGAAAATTATTTTCAAACCCTTACCTGCCGACGATCCTAAGCAACGCCGTCCGGATATTTCCCTTGCGAAAGAACTCTTGGATTGGACGCCAAAAGTACAACGGCAAGATGGTCTCCAACGAACCTATGCCTATTTTAAAAGCCTTTCATCGGATGAATTGTACCACATGGAGCACAAGAGTTTTGACCAATACATTGTGAAATGAAGGAGTATTTTGCGCACGAAACAGCTGTAATTGATGAGGGATGTTCCATCGGTAAAGGAACCAAAATTTGGCATTTTTCCCATGTAATGCCGGGCAGTGTTCTCGGTGAAGACTGTAATCTTGGTCAAAATGTGGTGGTTTCTCCAGGGGTTGTTTTGGGGAGAAATGTCAAAGTACAAAACAACGTTTCCATTTATACAGGAGTTATTTGCGAGGATCACGTTTTTTTGGGTCCCTCAATGGTCTTTACCAATGTCATTAACCCAAGAAGTCATGTTGTGCGCAAAGATCAATATGCGACTACTTTGGTCAAAGAGGGCGCAAGCATCGGAGCCAACGCCACCGTGATATGCGGGAATACCATTGGGCGTTTTGCCTTAATCGGTGCTGGAGCCGTGATTACGAAGGATGTACCCGACTACGCCTTGGTGGTGGGAAATCCTGCACAACAAATCGGTTGGGTAAGTGAATACGGCCACCGCTTAAACTTCGACGCTGACCAAGGCGCCACATGCATGGAATCAGGTCAAAAATATACGTTAATTGATCATCAAGTAAAACGAATTTCGGAATGAATGAATCTGTAAAATTCGCTGTAGTAGGAGCCGGGCATATTGGCAAAAGGCACGCAGAAATGATTGCCCGTGAACCCGAAGCACAGTTAACCGCTTTTTGCGATGTTCGATCCCCCGAGGATTGCCAAACCTTGGAATACCGCGTTCCCCATTTTGAGTCCATCGATGATTTGTTGCATTCGGGGTTGCAATGCGACGTTGTTTCCATCTGCACTCCCAATGGTTTACATGCCGAACAGGCGATTCAAGCGCTCAAAGCCGGCAAGCACGTGGTGGTAGAAAAACCCATGGGCCTGACCAAGGAAAGCTGTGAAAAGGTCATTTACACGGCCCTGCAAATGAACCGTCAAGTCTTTTGCGTCATGCAAAACCGCTATTCTCCTCCTTCGGAATGGATCAAAGAAATCGTGAGCAAAGGGCTCCTCGGAGACATCTTTATGGTGCAGGTGAATTGTTATTGGAACCGCGATGAACGGTATTACAAGCAAGGCGGTTGGAAAGGCACCCCGGATTTGGACGGCGGCACCTTGTTCACGCAGTTTTCCCATTTCATCGATATCATGTACTGGCTTTTTGGGGACATTGACCGCATTCAAGGAAAATTTGCAGATTTTAATCACCAAGACACCACAGCCTTTGAAGATTCGGGCTTCGTGAGTTTTGAATTTTTGAACGGGGGCTTAGGAACCATCAATTATTCTACATCCGTTGCCATGCAAAATTTGGAAAGTTCTATCACCGTAATCGGCAGCAATGGCAGCATTAAAATCGGGGGGCAGTACATGAACGAGGTGGAAGTCTGCAACATTAAGGATTATGAAATGCCCGAATTGAAAGCCTCTAATCCCGCCAACGATTATGGCCCTTATAAAGGCTCTGCGGCAAACCATAATTTTGTCATTAAAAACGTTATCGACACCCTAAAAGGCCGCACTACCGCCACCACCAATGCCTTGGAAGGCTTGAAGGTAGTTGATATTATAGAACGCATTTATAAGGTGCGCGACGAACAAGCAATTTACGGAAATTAAGCATGGACAAGCATTTTTTTGACAGATTATTGAAAGGAGAAGAAACCCTCGCCGTTATTGGTTTAGGGTACGTTGGTTTACCCATTGCTCTTGCCTTCGCTCGGAAGGTAAAAGTTCTCGGATTTGACATCAACCAGGAACGTGTGGCACTCATGCGGCAAGGAATCGATCCGAGCAACGAACTGACCTCCGAGGCCTTTGAGGGGTGCAACATTCGTTTTTCATGCGATGCAGAAGATTTAAACGAGGTGAGTTTTTACATCGTTGCGGTGCCAACTCCGATCGATGATGCCAATTTACCAGACCTTAAACCCTTGTTGTCTGCAACGCGAAGCGTCGCAGGAAGCTTGACCAAAGGAAATTATGTGGTTTTTGAATCCACTGTATATCCTGGATGCACCGAGGAGGATTGCATTCCCGTGCTGGAGGAATTGTCCGGATTAACCTTTAATACCGATTTTTTCGTGGGATATTCTCCTGAACGCATCAATCCCGGAGACAAGGTGCATACGCTGGAAAACGTTGTAAAAGTCGTTTCGGGCTCTACGCCAGAGGCTTTGGAAACGGTAGCCTCG
>JACCDP010388080.1_pt1 | contig 27040 bp, 25 predicted proteins | sample 7445841 | NCBI WGS metagenome assembly JACCDP01 (sample SAMN15323441, study PRJNA562643) | freshwater metagenome | isolation source: river surface water | place: USA:Blue River Watershed | collected 2017-08-17 | reverse complement strand
GCACCAGGAGAAGGGAAAGCAGAGAACCAGCCGTTGGGTTGTTTGTCGAGGCTAAAAATATATCCCCCTGTCAACTCATCACCACTGTTGTCCGTTGTCAACAACTTGCTGATATTCACCCTCTCTGCATTTCTTTTGATTTTTTCTACCAGAAGATAGATCCCCTTGTAATCGTTGTCAACTATCAATTCAACAAAACGACACCTTGGCGCCCATTGCCCCATTTCTCTTGCCAGTGTATAGGCCAGAAAATTTCGCATCAAGGTTTTGTCAGTATAGGGCGCGTACAAAACCCAATCGCTTTCCGGGGGCATCCCCAACAAGGGAACATTCAATTCTATTCCAGCGGCATCCCTCAGTTCAATGTCATAGGATTTCATAGGGAACAGCTGTGAGGATTGTCCCCTTAATTCAATCCCAATTTTATTGTTGTATTCGTTTGGTAGATCCCCTATTTTGTTTCTCTTGCCAGGGCCATTGTAGATGATTCCCAAGTTGGCGGTGATCTTTGGATCATTGAGAATGGTTTGTCCATTTGTATTAATCATCAAAATGGGCAGGTCTGAAGAAGTCAGGATGGACTGCTGGGCCTCACTGGTTTTGGCAAAGTCAAACATCCCCCAACAAAAGAGCAGAAAAATTCTCAACACAGGACGCATAAGTGTATAAATATACCATTTTCTGTTGTTGCGCTTTCGTAATTTTACCTGTGTAGCAATCGGAAAATGGCAAAAAATGTGAACGATACTCCCCTGATGCAACAGCACCGGTCCATCAAACAAAAATATCCGGATGCTATCTTGTTGTTCAGGGTTGGTGATTTCTATGAAACTTTTGGGGAGGATGCTGTCAAAGCGTCTGCAGTATTGGGTATCACCCTTACCAAACGAAACAATGGAGCAGCAGCCTCTCTTGAATTGGCGGGATTTCCCCATCATGCGCTCGATGCTTATTTGCACAAACTGGTGAAGGCCGGCTATCGGGTTGCCATTTGTGATCAGCTCGAAGATCCCAAGCAGGCAAAGGGTATTGTGAAAAGGGGAGTCACAGAGATGGTGACGCCTGGATTGGCAACGCATGATAAGTTGCTGGAGCAGAACAGCAACAATTTTTTGGGGGCACTTTATGAGGATCAAGCAACAAGCGGCTTGGCTTTCCTGGATATATCCACAGGAGAATTTTTTGTTGCGGAAGGAGACCAGGAATATGCAGAGAAGCTGATGCAAACGTTTCAGCCTGCAGAAGTATTGGTGGTCAAAGGAAGCCAACAAGCCTTCCAGGACAAATACAACAAACGCTTTCATGCCTATGGGTTGGATGGATGGATTTTCGACAAACGATATGCCGAAGAAAACCTGCTACGCCATTTCGGGACCCATAGTTTGAAGGGCTTTGGCATCGATGAATTGCAGCATGGGGTGATTGCAGCGGGAGCAATCCTTCATTATCTCCAGGATACAGCCCATGCCAACAGCCATCATGTTGCTGTCATACGCCGCATCAACCGCGAAGAATATCTTTGGATGGATCAGTTCACCATTCGAAACCTTGAGTTGGTCTCATCTCCTGTTGCGCATGGTGCAACGCTTTTGAAAGCAATGGATGCGACAGTCTCTCCCATGGGAGCAAGAATGCTGAGGAGATGGATTTTGATGCCATTGGTGAACAAAGAAAAGATACAAGAGCGGTTGGACCTGGTGGAGAAATTACGCGGTAATACAGATGGAAGATCAAGTCTTTTGAATGCACTGAGAAATTGTGGGGATGTTGAGCGATTGGTAAGCAAGATACCCTCCCGCAAAATTGGTCCAAGAGAAATGCTGCAGCTCGCAAAAACGCTGCAGACCATTGCTGAGATCCAAAATTTGTCGGCAGGCATAGAAGATGACTATTTTTCTCGTTTGAATACCAGCCTTGATCCTTGTTCTCTCATCCGTGATCGCATCTTCCAAGAGATTCAACAGGACCCGCCCGCACAAATGCAAAAGGGCGGATACATGGCCATTGGGCTGAACGAGGAACTGGATTACTATAGAAATCTTGCAACGGGTGGTAAAAATATTCTTCTGGAAATACAGCAACGCGAGGCTGTCAAAACCGGTATTTCATCCCTCAAGATCGGATTCAACAATGTATTTGGCTACTATTTAGAAGTTAGCAATGCACACAAAGACAAAGTTCCGGCTGATTGGATAAGAAAACAGACGCTGACGAATGGAGAGCGATACATTACACCTGAATTGAAAGAATATGAAGAAAAGATTTTAGGTGCAGAGGAGAAATTGTTGCAGCTGGAGTCTATGCTCTATGAAAAATTGGTTGCATCCGTCCAGGAATATATTTTACCCTTGCAGCAAAATGCACATGTACTAGCGATCCTGGATTGTCTGTGTTCTTTTTCACTAACGGCAGAAAAAAATGGTTACTGCAAGCCTGTAATACAGGAGGGCGATACATTGGAACTAAGGGCTGCCAGGCATCCTGTAATTGAGCAACTGCTTCCATTGGGAGAGAAATACATCGACAATGATTTGGTTTTGGACCGGGACACCTGTCAGGTAATCATTCTTACCGGTCCAAACATGAGCGGTAAGAGTGCTCTGTTGCGCCAAACCGCGCTGATTACCCTCATGGCTCATATGGGTAGCTATGTTCCGGCTGCTGCAGCACAAATCCCGCTGACGGATAAAATATTCACCCGCGTGGGGGCTTCAGACAACCTGAGTGGGGGAGAGTCAACCTTCATGGTTGAGATGAATGAAACGGCCAGCATCATCAACAATATTTCTCCAAGAAGTCTTGTCATCTTGGATGAGATCGGGAGGGGAACCTCCACCTACGATGGAATCTCTATTGCCACCAGCATTGCAGAGTTTTTGCATGATGCTCCGCAGAAGCCCAAAACACTTTTCGCTACCCACTATCATGAAATGAATGACCTTGAATTCAGTAAACCGCGGATCCGGAATTTTCATATCACACACAAGGAGGTTGACCGCAAGATCATTTTCCTGCGCAAGCTGGCAGCAGGAGGCAGTACCCACAGTTTTGGTATTCATGTAGCACGCATGGCCGGGATGCCGCAATCTCTTATCAAGCGGGCAGAACAATTGTTGAAACAATTGGAGAAGAATCAAACTGGCTTGCCACAGGAATCAACACCAGCAGAATGGCAGCTTTCTATTTTCGACACCCATACGGAAGTTTTTTCTGAGATCAGGAAATTGCTGGATGCAACAGATATTAACGGGCTAACACCGGTTGAAGCCCTGGTTATGTTGAGCGAGATCAAGAAGAAATTGGGTTGATCAGAGCAATTCCTGAAGTTGCTCGAGGAGCATGTCCACTTCCTGAAGGGTATTGTATTTGCTGAAAGAAAATCGCACCGTAGACTGAACAGGGGCGTTCAAAGCGTTGATCACATGGGATCCCTGGTTGGCTCCACTGCTGCAGGCACTTCCTCCGGAAACACAAATATTTCTCACATCAAGGTTGAAAAGCAGCATTTCGGATCGATCCGAATGGGGAAAGCCCACGCTGAGGACGGTGTAAAGACTTTCTCCGTCGGGGTCACCATTGAAAATGACCCCCGGAATTTTTTCTTCCAGTCTTTTTTTCATGTATTGCTTGATGCCGGCTATATGCTCTTTGTCTTGCTCATGTCGCGTTGTAGCAATTTCAAGTGCTTTGGCAAAGCCGATGATGCCATAAATATTTTCTGTGCCTGCCCGCATGTTTCTTTCTTGTCCGCCTCCATGTACAAAGGCCGGTATCCTGTTTCGAGCATTGATGTAGAGCAATCCCACTCCCTTGGGACCATGGAATTTATGGCTTGCACCCGTAATAAAATCTACGTGAATACTAGACAAGTCCAATGGAAAATGGCCCACTGTTTGGACTGTATCCGCATGAAAAAGGGCGCCATGTTGTTTGCACAATTCTCCAACCGCTTCAATGGAAGTGATATTGCCAATCTCATTGTTGGCATGCATGAGGGTTACCAGCGTCTTTGCCGGCGTGGCTGCCAGTTTTTCTTCAAGATCCTGAAGATCCACATGCCCGTTTTCTCTCAGCTTGACATACTCCAGTGTGATGCCCTTGGTGGAAGACAAATGGCTACAGGTATGGAGGGTGGCATGGTGTTCAATGGGCGAGGTAATGATTCTGGTACATCCCAGTGCATGGATGGCTCCAAATAGGGCAGTATTGGTGCTTTCTGTTCCTCCGCTCGTGAAGAAGATCTCCGATGGATGTGCATGGAGGATACCGGCTACAGACTTTCTTGCTTTTTCAATGGCCAGTCGGTTTTCCCTGCCATAAGAGTAGATAGAAGAGGGGTTGCCAAAATGATCTGTAAAATAGGGAACCATTGCTTCAAACACCTCCGGATCAATCGGTGTGGTTGCTGCATTGTCAAAATAGATCCTGGCGCTCATCTGATCATGTGATTTTTTCAAATATACGGAACTGGGATTATAAGCTTTCCTGAATATCCTTGATCATCTTGTTGGCAATATTGGCAGCAGTTGTTTCAAAATTGCTTTCGGCGATGATCCGTATGATCGGCTCTGTATTGCTGGCCCTGAGGTGAACCCAGTCGTTTTCAAAATCGATGCGAAGGCCATCAATTGTATTGATGGTATGGGCTTTGTATTTTTCCTTGAGGGATGCAAATATCTTGTTCAGGTCGATATTCCCATCCAATTCAATTTTGTTTTTGCTGATAAAGTAGTCGGGGTAAGCGTTCCGCAACTGTTTGGTTGTTTTGGTTGAACTGCACAAATGTGTCAAAAACAGGGCAATGCCGATCAGGGCATCTCTGCCATAGTGGAAATCAGGCACAATGATCCCACCATTTCCTTCGCCTCCAATGACTGCTTCCACTTCCTTCATCTTGGCTACCACATTGACTTCACCGACTGCAGCAGCAAAATATTGCCCACCATGTTTTTCAGTGATGTCTTTCAAGGCCTTGGTAGAAGACAGGTTGCTCACAGTATTGCCTTTCTTTTTGCCAAGCACATAGTCGGCAACCGCCACCAAGGTATACTCTTCTCCAAACATGGAGCCATCTTCACAAACCAATACCAATCGGTCTACATCCGGATCCACAGAGATGCCAAGATCTGCCTTGTGCTGGATCACTGCCGCTGATAGTTCAGTCAGGTGTTGAGGCAAGGGTTCAGGATTGTGGGCGAAACGGCCATTTACTTCGCCATTGAGTACAATGATGTTTTCAGCTGGGATGCCCATTTTTTTCAACAGTGCGGGCACGAAAATGGCGCCACTGCTGTTGATGGCATCGATGACGATCTTTGGTTTCCTAATGGCGACAAGGGCTGTATCCACCAACGGGTGCGAGACAATCGCATCCAGGTGTGCAGACGCATGGTCAGTCTTGAGGATCCTGATACCTGCCTGGTCAACTGTTGAGAACTGTATGTTATCCTTGTCTGCATCTTCCAGTACTTTTGCCCCTACAGCAGCACTGATGAATTCGCCTTTCTCGTTCAACAATTTCAGTGCATTCCATTCTTTGGGGTTATGACTGGCGGTAATGATGATGCCCCCTGCTGCATTTTCTGCCACTACTTCGAACTCAACGGTAGGGGTGGTGGACAATCCCAAGTCGATCACCTCGGCTCCCAATGAAACCAGGGTTTGTGCCACCAGTTCTGCGATCATGGGACCGCTCATTCGGCCATCCCTGCCAATAACGATTTTCTTGTTGCCGGAAGACATGGCCCATTGGCCAAAGGCTGCCGTATATTTTACTACATCGATCGGTGTAAGGGATGTACCTGGTTTCCCGCCAATGGTTCCTCTGATACCTGAAATACTCTTGATAAGTGCCAAAATTGGGTGTTTTTAGAGCCGCAAAGTTACAACATTTTTGCAGCGCAACTGCTTACCTTTGCAACATGGATTTATTGGAGTGGATGAATGCCGCAGTGATTCAACCTTTGCAGCAATCAGACAGGATTTTGATGTTGAAAATAAACAGGGAATGGACCTTTTCTGCCCTGGATCCTTTTACCTTGTTTATGCGCAATGCGAAAATGCACATTCCGCTCTATCTTTTCTTTTTCTACTTCGCCTTCAAAAAAATGGGAGGAAAAGCCTGGTTTTGGCTGTTGTCAGCCGCCCTTCTCATCTCTGTTTCTGATTTGATCAGCAGCCAATTGATCAAGCCTTTTTTCGCAAGACCAAGGCCCTGCAGGGATCCATTTTTCTCCAGTCAAGTGCGATTGCTGGCATCCTATTGTGGTGCCAATGGAAGTTTCACTTCCTCGCATGCTGTCAATCATTTCGCTATTGCAACGTTTACTGTTGGAACGATCGGACAAGGCTATAAGCAATTCAGGTGGTTGTACGTATGGGCAGCGCTTATCGCCTATTCTCAGGTGTATGTGGGTGTTCATTATCCAACCGATGTTCTTTTCGGGAGCATTTTGGGGATTGTTTTCGGTTGGATGGCCGTCAGGTTATGCACCCAGCCCTTATCTTTACGGGATCAAGTATGAATGAATTACTGATTCTTTTCTTTCTGATCCTGCTGAATGGATTTTTTTCCATGGCTGAGATCGCTCTCGTATCAGCCCGCAAAGCCCGCTTAGAAGGACAATCCAATAAGGGCGATAACCGCGCAAAGCAAGCCTTGCGTTTGGCCAATAAGCCAGAGTCTTTTTTATCAACTGTACAGATCGGCATCACCACCATCGGTATTTTCACCGGTATTTATTCCGGGGAAAAAATTGTGGACGATGTAGAGATTCTTTTCAAGGGATATCCTTTGGTGGCAGCCTATAGTGCTGAACTGGCAACCATTTCCGTGGTGGTGGCCATCACCTTCATGTCTTTGTTGTTCGGAGAACTGGTACCCAAAAGATTGGGACTTTCCAATCCGGAAGGCATTGCAAAAGCAGTAGCTGCTCCAATGGCCGTTTTCTCAAAATTGACCCATCCCTTTGTATGGTTGCTTACGCATGCATCGGGATTCATCCTTCGGATATTCCGACTCAAAACGGATGAGTCGCATGTCACAGAAGAGGAGATCAAGGCGATCATCAATGAAGGTACCGAGCAAGGAACGATTGAGGCAACCGAGCAGGAGATCATACAACGTGTTTTTCATTTGGGGGACAGGAATGTCACTTCGCTCATGACCCACCGAAGCGATATCGTTTGGTTTGACATGAATGACAGTGAACAAAGCATCCGGGAGAAAATCCTCCAAACCCCTCACTCTGTTTATCCCATTTGTGAGAAGTCAATCGACAACATAAAAGGCATCGTTTCCATCAAGGATATGTATGTTACTCCGGATGATGTTTCCTTCAAGGAAATCATGCACACGCCCTTGTTTGTTCCGGAGAATATCAGTCCCTATCAACTGCTGGAAAAGTTCAAAGTCACAGGGGTGCAAACAAGTTTTATTGTGGATGAATATGGTACTCTACTGGGGCTGATCACCTTGAACGACCTGATGGAAGCCATTGTGGGGGATATCCCGCAGGACGGTGGTGAAGATTATGAAGTGGTGGAAAGAGAGGATGGCAGCTTCCTCGTGGATGCACAGATCCCTTTCTATGATTTTCTATCCCGTTTTGACAAGGCTGATTGGATGAATGAAGGGGAACATGAATTTGATACCCTTGCAGGTTTCATTCTTCATACGCTGGAGAGAATACCAGCAGTGTCGGATACATTTGAATGGAAAGGATTCCGTTTTGAAATAGTGGACATGGATGCTCATAGGATCGACAAGATACTGGTGACTGTATCCGAGCAGATCCGTAACGAAATGGACGACGAATCATGATAGCACTTTCATTGAAAGGAAAGAAAGCATTGGTTTGCGGGGCCTCACAAGGAATAGGCAAGGCCATCGCCCTTGAACTGGCCGATCTGGGAGCAACTTGCTTGTTGCTTTCACGCAGCAAATCCTCACTCGAGCAAGCCATTGCTGAACTGAGTACATCCGAGGGACAACAGCATGCATTCAAAACAGTTGACTTTACCGATCTCAATGCATTTCAATCTCTCGTGCAGGAAATCGCTCTTGGGCATGAGATCGATATCATCATCAACAATACAGGAGGACCTGCAGCGGGACCCATATTTGAGGCAGATCCCATGGCTTTTGAACATGCTTTTCGCCAGCACCTGGTATGCAACCAAGTTTTGGCACAGGCCCTTGTGCCCTCCATGAAAGCGAAAGGATGGGGCAGGATCATCAACATCATCTCCACTTCTGTCCGCATTCCATTGGACAACCTGGGTGTTTCGAATACGATTCGGGCAGCTGTCGCTTCCTGGTCCAAGACCCTCTCCAATGAATTGGCCCAATATGGGATAACGGTCAACAGCCTCTTGCCCGGGTTTATCTCAACGGCCCGTTTGGATGCGGTGGCCGAAAGTTTTGCCCATAGAAATGGGGTGAGCAAGGATGAGATGCAGGAAAAGATGCGGTCATCCGTTCCTGCAAAAAGATTTGGTGATCCTTCGGAAATTGCAGCCGTTGCGGCCTTTGTGGCTTCCCCGGCAGCCTCTTATCTCAATGGTATCTGCATTCCCGTCGATGGAGGCAGAACCGGAAGCATTTGAACATGAGTGAGTTTCAAAACAATTTATCATTCGCCGAAAAGATGGATCTTGAAGATCCTTTGCAAACTTTTCGTTCATCGTTTTTGATTCCACAGAACAAAGGAGTTGATCGCACTTATTTTTTGGGAAATTCATTGGGTTTGCAACCCAAGAAAACCAAAGCAGCTATTGAAAAGATTTTGCATCAATGGCAGGAGGAAGGAGTGGAATCCTTTTTCAAAGGAGAGGATCCCTGGCTGGACCTGCATGAAAAACTTCAGCAAGGAATGGCTCCCATTGCGGGAGCAAAGCCTGCTGAGATTTCTATCATGAATCAATTGTCTGTCAACCTCCACCTTATGCTGGTCAGTTTTTATCAGCCTGCAGGAAAGAGAAAGAAGATTTTGATGGAGGGGAAGGCCTTCCCCAGTGATCAGTATGCCATAAGATCTTATCTGGAGCACCTGCACCTGGATCCTGATGAGATCATCATCGAATTGGCCGCAGCTGATGAAACAGAAGTGATACCAGATGCTCACATTGTCAAGACCATTCAGGATCATGGTGAAGAGTTGGCATTGGTTTTTTTAGGAGGAGTAAATTATTATTCAGGCCAGCTTTTTGACATGGCAGGGATCACCCGCGCTGCTCATGCTGTAGGCGCCAAAGTGGGTTTTGATCTGGCCCATGCAATTGGAAATATACCCTTGCAGTTGCATGATTGGGATGTCGACTTTGCCTGCTGGTGTTCCTATAAATACCTCAATGGTGGTCCGGGTGCCGTTGCAGGTGTGTTCGTCCATGAACGCCATCTGGATGATCAAGGAATGAAGAGATTGAGCGGATGGTGGGGGTATCGGAAGGATGAAAGATTCCTGATGAAAAACCGTTTTTCGGCTGCACCCGATGCAAGCGCCTGGCAACTGAGTACGCCCTCTGTTCTCAATTACGCATGTTTGGGAGCGTCATTGGAATTGTTCGCGGCTGCCGGATGGGCCAGGGTACTGGAGAAACAGGCAAAACTTGTCCAATGGACTCATTTTCTGCTGCAGGATTCTCTTGCGCCCCAGGTCCAATGCATTACTCCCTCCTCAAGGGGTTGCCAGCTTTCCCTCCTTTTCATGGAAAAGGGAAAGGAAGTATACGATCAACTTTTTGAAAAAGGATTTATGGTGGATTGGCGAGAGCCGAATGTGATCAGACTGGCCCCCGTTCCCCTTTATAACAGTTATACCGAAGCATACCAATTTTTTAAGGCATTAGGAGAGATACTGAAAGCGCTACATTTGCAATAGAGAATGGATCAACCATGAACCGACAAACACTCATCAATACCATCCGGGAGAAAAAGTCTTATTTGTGTGTGGGACTGGATACGGACCCCGCCAAAATACCGGTACACCTGCAAGGAGAAAAAGATCCTGTATTTGCTTTCAACAAAGCCATTATCGACGCAACCTTGCCCTACTGCGTTTCTTACAAGATCAATACGGCCTTCTATGAAGCACAGGGGCTGAAAGGCTGGGAGAGCATGGAGAAAACAGTGAACTACATACCCGATACCCACTTCAAAATTGCAGATGCCAAACGAGGGGATATCGGAAATACTTCCACCCAATATGCCATAGCCTTTTTGAAAAATCTGCCATTTGATGCCATCACCGTGGCTCCTTATATGGGAGAAGACAGTGTCAAACCCTTTCTGCAATTTGAAGGCAAGTGGGCAATTGTACTGGGGCTTACCTCCAATCCCGGTGCTGCTGATTTTGAATTGAAGCCACTGGCAGGGGAAGCAAGAGAAAAATTGTATGAAAAAGTCATCCGCACGGTCGCGGGTTGGGGCAGTAAAGAAAACCTGATGTTTGTGGTGGGTGCCACTCAATCCGATGAATTCATCAACCTGAGACAAATAGCACCCGATCATTTTTTCCTGGTCCCCGGTGTAGGGGCACAGGGGGGCAGCCTGGACGAGATCTCACTGAAAGCCATGAATGGAGAGGTGGGATTGTTGGTCAATGTCAGCCGAGACATCATATTTGCCTCGGGTGGTGAGGATTTTGCAAAACTGGCAGGTGAAAAAGCCCGGCAGTATGCGGAACAAATGCAACAATATCTCTAATTGAGCGAATATCTTTAATTGAAACAATATCTCTAACTATAACAATATCTCTAACTGAAATAAATATGTTCAAAAACTTCTTCCAAAAATACAAGGCTGAGGTAAAAGTAGGGCTGGTGGTCATGATCGCACTGGTCCTGTTCAGCGTGATCAAGGATTTGATCAAACGATCATAGTTTTGCTCGGTTCAAGATGGCCGCAGACAATTTCTCGGCCCATTTGGCATATTCTTTTCCGGAGGGATGGAGTTTGTCTTTTGCCACAAGACTTTCATCGTGGATCGCCGCCCTTGAACCTTCTGTGATCTCAATGAATTGAATGCCCCTTTCCATTGTCAATTTTTTCTTCAAAGCATTGAAGGCGTTGATCTCCTCTTCGATTTTTTTTCGGTCTCTGGCTGCCGCAAAAGGAGTGGCCCCCCAATCCGGTATGCTGACCACAAATACATGTTCTTTTTTTCCACCGGCAAAAGAAACAGCCTTGTTGAGCAGCGCTTCAAACTGTTTGCCAAATTCCTCCAAGCTCCTGCCCCTGTATTGGTTGTTGACACCGATCAGCAGACTCACAAGGTCATATTCCCTTAACAATTTCGTTTTTTCAATTCCTGCCATCAACTCATCCGTGGTCCATCCCGTCCTGGCAACAATTTCAGGCGCATGGATATTCATTCCTCTTGAACGCAGCATTTGTAGGGTCTGGTAGGGAAAATTTTCATAGATCGGAACGGATTCTCCAATGGTATAAGAATCGCCCAATGCCAGATAAGAAATTGTTTTTTGTGCCAATAGTGCCGTCTGCATGTTCGTGAAAAAAGCGAGGAGGATAAACGTTCTAAGCATATATTGTCTTCAAGCGAATTTATGCAAAATGCTCCTATCTTTAGACCAACCGAAAACAATTGCTCATGAAATGGCTTTTACAATTTTTACTGGTATTGCTCTCTTTTACAGTCAATGCTCAATTCACCGCTCATCAAAAGGCCAACTACGAATTGGCGGCCAGGTTCTCCCCCAAGAAACTGGAGAAGATGATTTTCTCTACCGCGGTGGACCCGCATTGGATGAAGACCGGAAATAAATTCTGGTATACCTATGAAACAACCTCCGGCAAGAAATGGTATATCGTCGATCCGGTCAAACTGACCAAGACCCCCATGTTTGACAACGATAAGTTGGCTGCTGCCATCACCAGGATTGTGAAGGATCCATTCGATGGGAAGCACATGAGCCTGGACAATCTCAAGTTTGTCAAAGAAGAACAATGGATAAGCTTTGAAGTCAAAAGCACGGCAGAGGAAACCAAAAAGGACACTACCAAGAAAGCAACAGCTGCCAAGGAAAAAAAGACCTTTTATTTTGAGTACAATATTGCTTCCGACTCTCTTGTCGAACTGACAGATTTCAAAAAGCCCAAAGCCAAACCATCATGGGCCAATCAGTCGCCCGATCAGAAATGGGTGGTCTATGCCAAAAATTTCAATCTGTACAGGATGGACTCAGCCAATCTTCGCAAGGCCATTGCCAATGAAGATGACAGCACCATTGTGGAAGAAAAACTGACAGAAGACGGCATTGAGAACTATGGATATGGAGAGTCTTATGGCGAGACCAATGTTGAAAAAACAGCGAACAGGAAAAAGCGTAAGTCGGTTTTTGTCATGTGGTCACCCGATGCAAAGTATTTCACCATCGTCAGAACAGACAGTCGCAACGTGAAAGACCTGTGGGTCATCAATAGCATTGCGGAGCCTCGCCCGACACTGGAAACTTACAAATATCACATGCCGGGTGAAAAAGAAGCGCCACAAAGAGAACTGATGGTTTTTGAGATGGCATCCAAAAAAATGACCAAGATCAACACGTCACTGTTCAAAGACCAGGAGATCAGTGTTTGGGCTGCCAATGCCGACAAAAGAAACAGGGATGATGAATTTCGCCCGATGATCTGGTTGGGGGACAATACCCGTTTTTACTTTAGCAGGACAAGCCGTGATCTGAAGAAAATAGATATCTGTGCCCTTGACCTGACAACACAACATGTAACGGTACTGGTGGAAGAAAGACTCAATACCTATGTTGAAATCAGAAAGCCTTATTTCTTTAACAATGGAAAGGAGTTCATCCATTGGAGTGAACGAGACGGATGGGCGCATCTCTACCATTATGATGTTTCCGGAAAGCTAAAGTCGCAGATCACCTCAGGCCCCTGGCATGTGGAAGACATTGAGTCGGTGGATGAAAAGAACCGTACGGTTTATTTTACCGCCAATGGAAAAGAGGCGGATGAGGATCCTTATTACCTACATCTTTACAAAGCCGGCCTAGATGGCAGTGGCGTCAAATTGTTGAATGCAGGAGATTTTGATCATGCTGTGAGCCTTGATGAAAGCAAAAGATTTTTTGTTGACAATCATTCCCGCGTCAACACGATACCTGTTTCGGTTTTGTACGATGCCAATGGCAAAAAAATCATGGATCTGGAAAAGGCCGATTTGGCGTCCCTTTTACAGGCCGGGTACAAATTCCCTCAACCCTTTACAGCCAAGGCAGATGATGGCATCACAGATCTTTATGGTGTTATCTACAAGCCATTTGATTTTGACTCCACTAAAAAATATCCCATCATCGCCTATGTGTATCCAGGACCCCAAACGGAGTCTGTGAACAAGGCTTTTGGGCGCAGCATGGACAGGATAGACCGATTGGCGCAGTTCGGATTTGTAGTGGTAACACTGGGCAACAGAGGAGGACATCCCTCGCGTTCAAAATGGTACCATAATTACGGATATGGAAACTTGCGTGACTATGGCTTGGCAGACAAGAAAGCGGTTATCGAACAGCTGGCGCAGCGATATTCCTACCTTGATATCAACAGAGTGGGCATTCATGGACATTCTGGTGGTGGTTTCATGTCAACAGCTGCTATGCTGGTATATCCCGATTTTTTCAAAGTGGCTGTTTCCTCTGCAGGCAACCATGAGAACAATATATACAACCGCTGGTGGAGCGAGAAGCACCATGGGGTGAGAGAGCAGATATCTGACAAAGGAGATACCAGTTTCCTCTATGCGATTGAAAAGAATTCAGAGCTGGCCAAGAACCTGAAAGGACACCTTATGCTTTCTCATGGAGATATAGACAACAATGTGCATCCTGCCAATACCATGCGCATGGCCAATGCCCTTATCAAAGCCAACAAACGGTTTGACCTGGTTTTGTTGCCAGGACAAAGACATGGATATGGCGACATGACAGAGTATTTTTTCTGGCTGATGGGAGATTATTTCAGCAAATGGCTGCTGGGAGATTTTTCACAGACCGTCGATATTACAGAAATGAACAAAGAAATACAGCAAACCGGCAACAAACGTTGATCATTTTGTAGAACATTATCTTTGCAGGGATGAAGACAACGTTTTTATCCCTGCTTTTTTTTCTTTCCACTTTGATGGCCCATGCACAAGGGAAGGATTCCATAGTTTCCATGGGAGGCAGACAGGTGACGCTGACGCCTGTGGTGATCCGGTCTGGAACCAATGTTCCAGGCTTCATCAAAAAGGTGGAAGACGACACCACTTTTTACAAAGCTTTTAAAAACCTGCGCATCCTCAATTATTCTTCCATCAATGATGTGAGGATGTTTGACAAGAAAGGAAAGGTGCAGGCCAGTTTGTATAGCAAAACAAGACAATGGGCTGCCCGTTCCTGCAGGGTTACCAAGGTGTTGGAAGAAAAATCATCAGGGGATTTCTATCAACCCGATGGCGATTACAACTATTATACTGCAGAATTGTATGCTTCGCTTTTCTTTGCGAAGGATACGCTATGCGGACAAAACAACCTGGTGGGTGATCCGATGAGGAGCATCAAGGGGAAAAAGGGATTGGACAAACACAAAGAACAACTCAAGATGTTGTTTTTCAATCCAGGCAAGGATATTCCGGGCATCCCGCTCATGGGAAACAAAGTAAAGGTATTCGATCAATCTCATGCCGATCTGTATGATTTCTCCATTGACATCAACGAATACAAGGGGAAACCCGCTTATCAATTCAGCCTGAAAATCAAAGAGGGATTGGTTTTTTACAAACGAGATGATGTGGTCATCGATGAGATGACTACCTGGTTCGATTATGAATCCTTTGAGGTGAAAGCACGCAATTATAAATTGAGTTACAATGCGGGGCTCTACAAATTCAATGTTTCCATGGAAGTTGAGATGGATAAATTTGGATCTTTTCTTTATCCCAAATTGATCCGTTACGATGGAAACTGGGGGGTAGTGATGAAGGGCAGGGAAAGGGGATTGTTCACGGCCACTGTTTATGATCTGGCATTGGCCAATGCCGTATTGGAGTAGTTTCTCCATTTTTCTATCACCGCTTTCATGTCATCTGCCAATTCGCTTTCAAACAACATTTCTTTTCCGGTAGCGGGATGAACAAAGCCCAGCGATTGGGCATGCAGCGCATGACGTTGGCAGATCTCAAAGCAGTTGTCGACAAACTGTTTGTATTTGGTAAAGACGGTACCCTTCAGGATGCGGTCACCTCCATATACATCATCGTTGAACAATGAATGACCAATGTGCTGCATGTGCACCCTTATCTGGTGGGTTCTGCCTGTTTCCAACCGGCATTCAACCAGGCTCACATATTTCATGTCTTCCAGCACGGCATAATGGGTAATGGCTTCCTTGCCATGGTCGCCTTCTGGATAGACGTCCATCAGTTTTCTGAATCTTTGGTGTCTGGCAATATGTCCCGTGATGGTTCCATTTTCTTCTTCAAAATTTCCCCACACCAAAGCGATGTATCTCCGTTTCACGGTGTGGTCGAAAAATTGTTTGGCCAGGTGAACGGCTGCCAGTTCTGACTTAGCCAGGACGATCAGTCCGCTTGTATTTTTATCAATCCTGTGCACCATGCCAAAGCGGGGCAGTTTGCTTTCGTCAAGGTTTGGGTTTTGTTCTTTCAAGTGAAAAGCCACTCCATTGATCAGGGTTCCTGAGAAATTGCCTGATCCGGGGTGTACTACCATTCCAGCCGGCTTGTTGATCAGCAGCACATGATCGTCTTCGTAAACAATGTCCAGTGGCATTTTTTCGGGGATAATATCATAGGTTACCGGATCGTTGTCTGAGTAGAATACTATCTGGTCATGGGGCTTGACTTTATAGTTCGATTTAATAGGCTTTTCATTGACCAGTACCATCCCAGTATCAATGGCTGTCTGGATCTTGTTCCGGGAAGTATTGACAACCTTGTGCAGCAGGAATTTGTCTATCCGCAGCGGTTCTTGTCCCTTGTCAACAACGATCGACAGTCTTTCGTAGAGCTCGTCGGAGGAGGGTTCCTGGTTTTCCTCAATGGGAAGGTCTTTGTTGTTCACAGCGGTTTGTTTGTATTTTTGCAAAGTTAATGTGTTTGAACGCCAAATAGGGAATCGCATGCAACAGGTGAATTTTAGGGATCTTGGGAACATGGAATATGGGGATGCCTGGGCATACCAGGAAAGGCTGTTGCAAAACAATACAGGCATCAAATCATTGAATGCAAAAGGGGAGCAGGCGGGTGATACCCTTCATCATCTTTTGTTTTGTGAACATCCTCCTGTCTATACGTTGGGCAAAAGCGGAAAAGAAGAACATGTTTTGGTTAGCAAAGAGGAGCTATTGAAAAGGGGCATTGCCTATTATCCTACCAACAGGGGAGGCGACATAACCTTTCATGGTCCGGGACAGGTAGTAGGATATCCCATTCTCGACCTGGAAAAATTTTACACAGATATTGGAAAATACCTCAGAAATCTTGAAGAAGTCATTATCCTGACAATGGCAGCATATGGATTGAAAGGTGAGCGGAGTGCCGGTGAAACAGGAGTATGGCTTGATCCGGAAAACAAAATGAAAGCCCGAAAGATCTGTGCAATGGGGGTTAGGTGCAGCCGTTGGGTGACGATGCACGGATTTGCCCTGAATGTAAATACGGATCTTGCCTATTTTACCATGATCGTTCCCTGTGGTATAGCCGACAAACAAGTCACTTCACTTCAAAAAGAATTGGGAAGGGAATTAGATATGGAAGAAGTAAAAGAAAAGATAAGGGCCAATTTTTGCAAGGTATTTGAAGCGGAACTTATCTACCCTCAGGAGGGATGAAGAAACGGTTTTTTTCTTTTAAATGATCTCCATCAAAGAGGTCAAACCTGAACCAACCGCTTTGATAGAAGTTGGAGCGGTCAACAATCAAATGTTTTTCTTTGATATTTTTCATTTTGAATATAGGAGTACCATCTTCCTTGAAAATATGCAAATGATAAAGTCTTTTTTCTGCTTCGGGTAACAACAAGACCAGGTTCCCTTCTTCATTGCTGAATATGAATGCCGAAGGCTGAAATACGGATACGAATTCAGGATTTTCAATCTTCAGGGAAGCATTGGTTTTGTCTTTTGTTTCCCTCTCGCTCTTTCTGCCCATGGCTTCAACAAGGGCAACTCTTTTTTCTGGATCAACATTCCCCACTGTCATTGTTTTTTCTGCATCAACATTTCCCAATGGAATTGTTTTTCCTGAATTCAGCATGGGATCAGCTTCTATGCTCGCATTGATTGAGTTGCTTGTATGGCTGCTCTTGCTTGTCTGGTTTTCAGGCGCCAGGTGCAGTGGTTTTTTTGCGGCCGTAAAGGTGTACCGCCCCCCAGGTCGGACATAGAATATCCTGTAAAACATGTTGGAGCTTCCTCCTTTTTTGTCTACATATCCATTGGATACTGCAGTGGGATCTGGCATGGACATGATGGAACGAAATGCAGTGGAAGAATCGGTTGATCGTTGAATGATCAATTGTGTTAGCTCCGGATAAGGATTGTTCCATCCGATGATAACCCATCCATTTCTCTCTATCAGCGAAAATTTGGGCAGGCTATCGTTCTGGGCCTGAAGTCGCATGTTGGACGCAGACAATAGGAGTAAGATGAACAATGAAATGGATAGTGGATTTCTGACCATCGGTGCAAAGTTAATCGTTGAAGACAAAACAAAGTTCGTTATGGCCAAGTGACCGGTTTCCTTGGAGACCACCACTGTGTATCAGCAGTATTTTTGAGCCAGGAGGAAACTGGTTTTCCGAGAGCATTTGTGCAAAGGCAAAGATGAGCTTTCCTGTATAGACGAAATCTGTAGGGATGCCGTGTTTTTTGTAAAAATCATTCATGGTGTCAAAAAGAGTTTGGTTCTTTTTGGCATATCCGCCCATATGAAAGCGATCTTCTATGGTGTATTTTTTTTGTCTTTCTGTTTCAGTAAGCAGTGCTTTGATCTCGTCGCCTATGCTGAAATTGTTTTTTAGGACGGACACCAGGAGAATTTCCTGGGTTGGCAATGCTCCTGATACAAGGCCTGCTCCCATTGTACCTGTGCCACAGGCTGCCACGATGAAACGATATTCGCTTGTACCAGGCAAAGCCATGATCGAGGCAGCGCCTTCCGCTCCTGTTCTACCATAGCCCCCTTGGGGGATGACCATCGCATCAGGATTTTCAGCCGCTAGTTTTGGCAGGTTCAATTTTTCAAATGATGCGGGATCCATGAACCTCAATTCCATTCCCATGTCCTTGCAATCCTGTAGTGTGGGACTGAGCTTATCAGGAACGAAGCCCCTGATGAGCGCTGTTGCCAACATTCCTTTTTGCTTGGCTGCAAATGCGGTAGCATGCAGGTGGTTGGAAAAGGGGCCTCCAACCGTGATGAGTTTTGAGAGTCCCAGCTCTTCTGCCCTTTTCAAATAAAGGCTCAATTTGAAGATCTTGTTTCCGGAAACGATGGGATGGGTTTTGTCCAGCCGAAGCATGCCCACTTCTACATCCTTTTCAGTATAAATGGGATCAATGATTTTTTCTATGTGTATATTTTCATGCATCTGGTCAAAGTTCGCATTTTGAAACGAAGGGTTTATCGGTTAATTTCGCAGCAGAATCAATTAACATGAAACCAACTTTGATGATTTTGGCCGCAGGCATGGCTTCCCGATATGGTGGAATGAAACAGATCGAGTCATTCGGGCCGGACGGAGAAACCATCATGGATTATTCCATCTATGATGCCATCCGATCCGGATTTGGGAAAGTTGTTTTTATCATCAGAGAAGAATTTGCAGAACAATTCAAATCAATTTTTGAACCCAAGCTGCGCGGTAAGATTGAAACGGTATATGTTTACCAGCACTTGGATGCACATTTGGGAGGATATGCAAGGTCTGCTGCCAGGACAAAGCCCTGGGGAACTGCCCACGCTGTTTTGTGTGGAGCAGAAGCCATCAAGGAACCCTTTGCAGTGATCAATGCCGATGATTTTTATGGAAGAGATGCCTTTGTCAAGGCGCATGATTTTCTGGTGGGCCAATGCAGCCATGATAAATATGCCATCGTCGGCTATCATCTTCGCCAAACACTCTCTGATCACGGTACTGTCAACAGGGGAGTTTGTAAAGTTGATGGGGAAGGAAATCTTGTGGAGGTGACCGAACGCTTGAATATTGCTGTGCAGAACGGGTTGGTTACCTGTGATGACGGGCTCACGCCAGTCAATATTGACATTGATACCATTGTTTCCATGAACTTTTGGTGCTTTGATGCTTCCGTGTTCAGCTTTACTGAAAAATTATTCAAAGCTTTTTTGGAAGAAAGGGGACAAGAGGAAAAATCTGAGTTTTTCATTCCCATTGTTGCAGACCGATTCATCCACGAAGAGGGGGGAAGCATAGAAGTGATCCCGACTTCTGCCCATTGGTTTGGTGTTACCTATAAGGCAGATGCTCCTGCAGTCAAAGAGGGCATCGACCGAATGCTGGCAGCGGGTGAGTATCCGGTTGGACTCTGGAAATAAATCAGTTTTATTATAGGAAGGGATTAACCCAACACTACTTTGACCATGTAAACGTGGTCCTGCACTTTTTTAACCTGTTGGTTTCTGTTCACGCCTTTGATGGAAGAACCTTGTTTGACTTTGATAGAAAGATCTTTGTCACTGTCATTCAATGCTTCGATCAGCCTGAAAATATTTTTTGATTTGGTGGCAAAGACAACGCCATTGGCAGATGCCTGACGTGCATTCAGGATGCCTATGACCTCCCCGTTTTTATTCAAAACAGGGCCGCCACTGTTGCCAGGGTTTGCCGTAATGGTGATCTGACAGGCCATGGTATCTCCATCCAATCCTGTTTTTGCACTCAAGTATCCTTCGTTGTAAACGATCTCATCTCTTGGATATCCCAAGGTATAGACTTGTTCCGAAAGGTCGGTAGACCCCTTGCTAAAACCATAAGGAAGCTGACGAGGAGATTTGAAATCCTCATCATTGATTTTCAATACCGCCAGATCGGAATTCGGATCCTGGACAACGATTTCGGCCAACAGGTCATTTCCTTCATTGGATTGAACGAATACCTGTTTTGCTCCTTTCAGCACGTGGGCGCTGGTGACCAGGTAGCCTTTTGCATCAATCAGGAAACTTGTTCCCCCATATCGAATGTCTGCACTTGGATCGATCTTGTTCCTGAATTTGTTGATTTCCGCCCTTTGGTTGCTGGATTGTTTTTCGAGGTTGCTTACTTTTCTTCTCAGTTCCTCAATATCCCGGAAAGGTGTTTTGGGGGTGAACAGGGAAAGCATGCCACTGATGAAAAGCGCAGTGATACCGGCGATGGATGCTGCTACCGCAACAACCCTGCGGTATTTGTTCCACATGTTGATGATTCGGGTAGAAGGCTTCAATTGAAGCTCACGGATCTCACCTGCTTCCTGCAGGGTATGATGGGTATCGTATAAGTTGGATTTGAAACGTCGTACTTCACCATATCTTTCCATTTCCTCCAGAAAATGATGGTATTCTACAACCGTCTGGTCCAGTTCAGGATGATTCCTCCTCATTTCTTCAAAAGCCTGTTTCTCCTGTAGGTCCATTTCTCCCTTCAGGTACCTTTCTACAACTTCAGCCAATTGCAATTGATCCATTTATTGAAATATTACGCGTTTTTATATTGGGCAAAAAACAGTTTTTTGAGCCTTACCAGGCACTTGTATTTCTGGTTTTTTGCATTGTCGGCATTGGTATACCCGAAATAACCGGCAATTTCATGCATGTTTTTTCGGTGAACATAAAAGGCCTCAATCAGACTTTTACAGGGTTCTCCAATTTTCCCCATGGCCGTCCTCATGATCAAATACTGTTGGTTGAGCTTCTCATGTTCCTCCAGGTCCTCTTCCACCGGCACAACCCTGTCAAAATTTTCTACCTGGCTCTCGATCCTTCTGGATTGTTGCAACTTTTTAAGCCATAACCTCCTGCTGACAGAGTAGAGATAGGTTTTGATCTGACAGGTAAGTTCAAAGTCCGGGCTTTTGGATTTTTCATAAAGGACCATCATGGCCTCCTGAAAAACATCCCGGGCATCATCTTCGGAGCCATTGTTGCTCACAACAAAGTGTTGGATTAGGCTGAAATTTTCCTTGTAAACAGCCTCAATCGCAGCTTTTTCGTTGTTGCCAATGGCCTTCAAAACCGCTAATTCCTGATCAGTATTCGCCACAGTATAGTATTTAATACCCGGGGGGGTGCTTTGTAACCCACAAAAAAACGAAAAAAAACTTTTTGGATTCGGGTTACTTTCTTTTACTTCGCGTATTAATTTTCAAATTTAGTTTTCACATTCAAAAACCCAAAAGAATGAAAAAGGTATTTGCAATTCTCGCTATCGCTGCTCTCGCTTCATGCGGAGGTTCTGAAGAAGCTGCTGCTGTTGACACAACTGCTGCTCCTGCTGTTGACACAACTGCTGTAGTTGACACAACTGCTGCTGCTGACACTACAGCTGCTGCTGACACTACTGCTGCACACTAAGTCTTTTTTTCATATGGCAAGCAATCGTTGAAGTCGTCCCGTCTCTACGGGATGACTTTTTTTATTTTACTGATTATCAGCTCTTTACATAGTTTTCCACATCTTATGACCAATTAGGTCTACCTTTGCATAAAATTTTATCATGAGTTTTGAAGCGTTAGGAATTGAAGCGTCGTTATTGCAAGGCATTCACTCCCTCGGGTTCACGGAACCCACCCCCATACAACAACAGGCCATTCCCATTTTATTGAGCGGTACCAAAGATTTTGTCGGATTGGCCCAAACCGGTACCGGAAAAACAGCTGCCTTTGGCCTGCCTTTGTTACAATTGGTTGATTCTCAGGCTCGTCATCCGCAGGCACTGGTGGTTTGTCCCACCCGTGAACTCTGCATGCAGATCACAAAAGACCTGGCTAATTTTTCTTCCCATAAGAATGCCATCCGTTCCGTAGCCGTTTACGGTGGAGCGTCCATCGGGGAGCAGATAAGAGACCTCAAAAGAGGGGTACAAATCGTTGTCGCTACCCCCGGCAGGCTGATTGACCTGATCGAAAGAAAGGCCATCAACCTCGAAAACATCCAATACATTGTATTGGACGAAGCGGATGAAATGCTGAACATGGGTTTCAGGGAAGATATTGAGTTTATCCTCGGCAATACCCCCAATCGAAACAGCATCTGGTTGTTCAGTGCAACCATGCCGGCAGAAGTCAGACAAGTGAGCAAACGCTTCATGTCAAGTCCTGCGGAAGTGACCATCGGAAAGGTCAATGCTGCCAATGCCAATATCGACCATCAATTTTATGTTACCGCCGGGGTGAACCGATACCATACGGTCAAACGCATCATCGATTTCAACCCCGGTATATATGGTATTATCTTCACCCGAACCAAGGCTGATGCACAGCATGTGACAGAATCACTGATCCGGGAAGGATATGATATTGAAGCCTTGCATGGAGACCTGACCCAGGCACAAAGGGATAAAGTGATGGCCCGTTTTAGGGAAAAAAGCCTTCAGCTGCTCATTGCCACCGACGTAGCCGCCAGGGGCATTGATGTGCAAGGAATAACCCATGTTATCAATTATGAATTGCCGGATGATCCCGAAGTATATACCCACAGAAGTGGCAGAACCGGTAGGGCCGGCAACAGTGGTGTATGTATTTCCATCGTTAGCCAGCGGGAAACATACCGACTCAGGCAGATTGAAAAACTGATCAACAATAGGTTCCACAAGCTGGACATCCCTTCTGGTAAAGATGTTTGTAGAAAGCAGTTTTTCCATTTCATCGACAAATTGCTCAAGGCCGATATCAGTCATGGTGAATACGAAACCTATATTCCATTGTTGCGCGACAAGTTTGCCAACATGGAAAAGGAAGAGATTCTTACCCGTGTAGCAGCGCTGGAGTTCGACAGGTTCTTGCAGTATTACGAAAATGCGGCTGATCTCAATGTGCGGGACGACAGAAGAGGAGATCGGACAGAACGAGGCAGCGACAGAAGAGATGCCTCTGGCAGAAATGCGCAAAGGTCATCTGGAGGCGGAGCAGGATATAAAAAACTCTTCATCAACCTGGGTACAAAAGATGGTTTTTACAAAGCCAGCTTCTTGCAGTTCATTCTGGACCTGAGCGACCTGAAAAAGGAAGTGCTGGGAAAGATCGACATGAAAGAAATGAACAGCTGGGTGGAAGTGGAAGGCAATGCCGCCAATCAAATGATACGGGCCATTGATGGCAAAAAATTCAAAGGAAGAAAGATCCGGATGAATGATGCCGACAGTGGTGGTCCCCGAAAAAGATTTTGATTTTGTTTTTGAAAATTCTCAAGGAATTCATAGATTTGCATTGATGATGTCAAAAGGAACCCGCTACTTCTTTTATTTTTACTACTACTTTACCGGTGGTACGGGCTCTTTTTGTTGAAATGATTACAAACAACACAACAACATAAGGATCCCGGTAAACACCGGGATTTTTTTTTAAAATAAGGTTATGGTTAAGAAAGACAAGAAACAAGGGAAGAGGAGCGAGGGACTGGGGACGAAGAAAAAGGGACGAGGGTCAAGGGACGAGGGTCTACAGTTACCAGTAGCCATTCAGGGCTATGAAGGGAGCTTTCACCAAGTGGCAGCAAGATCGTTTTTCGGGAAAAAAGTAGAAATCCTTCCCTGTGCAACCTTTATGGATGTGATCAAACATTCCTCCAATCCGGAAGTTACCTCAGCCGGTGTGATGGCCATCGAAAATTCACTGGCCGGTAGCATCCTTCCCAATTACAACCTGCTGCAAAAATCAAACCTGCACGTGATCGGAGAAGTGTATCTCCAGATCGATCAGCACCTGATGGTGAATCCTGCTGTCGAACTGAAAGACATCAAGGAGGTTCATTCACACCCCATGGCCCTTCAGCAATGCCTGACCTACCTCAAAGAGCATCCCTGGAAGCTGATTGAAACAGAAGATACTGCCCTGAGTGCAAAGCATGTTCAACAACGCAAGAGCAAGCATGTTGCAGCCATCGCGGGTAAATTGGCAGCAGAACTATTTGGTCTGAAGATCATTGCTCCCAATATCCATGATGTAAAAAACAACTATACAAGGTTTCTCATCCTGAGCAGTACCGCTTCCATCCCGGAAGGGGCCAACAAGGCATCTATCAATTTTCATACGGATCATGCCAAAGGCAGGCTGTCAGAGGTTTTAACCCTGATTGCAAAGGAAGACATCAACCTCAGCAAACTGCAATCATTTCCCCTGGCAGGAAGCCAGTTTAAATATGGATTTCATGCCGATCTTGAATTTGAGCATCTTGATCAGTGGAAGGCTGTGATGAAGAAACTCAAAAAAAATACAGCCTTCTTGAAAACACTGGGAATCTACAAAAAAGGAAAATTCAATAAATAGTTTATGAGTCAATTGGCACCGCGTTTGGATGGGATTGGAGAATATTATTTTTCTTCAAAATTGAGGGAGATCGCACAGCTCAATGAAGCGGGACACAAAGTGATCAACCTGGGCATTGGAAGTCCGGACCTGCCGCCGCATCCTGCTGTTGTGGAAACCTTGTACCAGGAAGCATCCCAACCCAATACACATGCTTACCAGCCCTACAAAGGATCACCGGTTTTTTTAAAGGCAGTGGCGGATTGGTACAGGCAATGGTACGGTATTGAAGTGGATCCATCGGCTGAAGTATTGCCCCTGATTGGCAGCAAGGAAGGAATTGTTCATATCTGCATGACCTATCTCGATAAAGGAGACGCAGCACTGGTGCCCAATCCCGGTTATCCAACGTATGCTGCAGCTGTAAAATTATCAGGTGCAACGGTGATTGATTTTAAGCTTACAGCAGAAAATGATTTTCATCCTGATCTAAAGTCGCTAAAGGAACAGGTGGATGCGCATCATGCCAAAAAAGAAGGCCGGGTCAAGTTGCTTTTCCTGAATTATCCGCACATGCCAACGGGACAACAACCCCAACCTGCTGTTTTGAAAGCGTTGATCGAGTTTGCCCAATCGGAGAATATCATCATCGTACATGACAACCCCTATAGTTTCGTTCTCAACGACCATCCAACGAGCCTGCTTTCACTCGATCCGGCAAAACAAGTGGTGATTGAACTCAACTCCCTGAGCAAGTCCCATAACATGGCAGGCTGGCGCGTGGGAATGGTGGTCGCCTCCGCTGCCCGCATTGGAGAGATCATTCGCTTCAAAAGCAACATGGATTCCGGTATGTTCCTGCCGGTTCAAATGGCGGCTGCAAAAGCGCTTTCACTGGGAAAAGAGTGGTACGAAGAATTGAATGTTGTGTACCAGGAAAGAAAAAAACTTGCGTTGCAATTGCTGGATATGCTCGGCTGTGTTTATGGTCACGATCAGGTAGGCATGTTCGTTTGGGCAAAAGTGCCGTCTTCTCATGCATCTGGGTTTGCGCTCAGCGATGAGATACTGGCAAAGGCAAAGGTTTTCCTCACCCCAGGCGGCATCTTTGGAAATGCCGGTGATGGTTATGTCAGGATCAGTCTTTGCAGCAGAAAGGAAGTGTTTGAGGAAGCCATTGAAAGAATTAAAGTTAATATCATATCGTAATCAACACATGAACAAGACAATTGCAATAGTGGGTATTGGATTGATCGGTGGCTCAGTGGCACTGAAATGCAAGCGAGCTGGTTTTGCTGCCAAAGTAATGGGTGTAGACAACAATCCGGATCACTGTAAACAGGCTTTGGAGCTGGGTTTGGTGGATGAAGTGCTATCGCTTGAGGATGCTATGGTTGTTGCTGACCTGATCATCCTTGCTATTCCGGTAGGAGCCATAGCATCCCTTCTGCCCGGTTTGCTGGACAAAATAAACACGCAGGTTGTAATCGACATGGGTTCTACCAAAAGCTTGGTCACCGATTTGGTAGCAGGGCATCCCCAGCGGGGTCGTTTTGTTGCCTCCCATCCCATGTGGGGTACTGAATACAGTGGACCTACCGCAGCGGTGGAGAACGGATTTGAACAAAAGGCAGTCATTTTGTGTGATGTCGAAAAAACCGATGCAGATGCGCTTGATACAGCCCACCAGCTTTTCAATGTTTTGCAAATGCGCATCATCCAGATGAATGCAAAAGACCATGATGTTCATGCAGCTTATGTAAGTCATATTTCACACATCACCTCTTTTGCCCTGGCCAATACCGTTCTGGAAAAAGAGAAAGAAGACAATGCCATTTTTGAAATGGCCAGTGCAGGTTTTGAAAGTACCGTCCGACTTGCCAAGAGTAATCCTGAAATGTGGACGCCCATTCTCATGCAGAACAGGGAAAATGTTTTGGATGTACTCAACGAGCACATCAGCCAGTTGAGAAAATTCAAATCCTGTTTGGAAAAAGAAAACTGGGAATACCTGAATGAACTCATGTCAAACGCCAACCAGATCCGAAGGATCATTCAATAAAATCAACCTCTTTCAATTATCGTTAATTTTACAAAATGGAAACAGCACAAACATCCCAACAATCAGCAACCCAAGCAGCCTGGAGCAAAAGGCCGCTTATCATTTCCGGTCCTTGTAGCGCAGAAACCGAAGAGCAAGTCATCGCAACAGCACAACGTCTCGCCAACACAGGCAAGGTGGATGTCCTCCGCGCCGGTATTTGGAAACCCCGTACCAAGCCTGGTATGTTTGAAGGCATTGGCGCCAAGGGACTTCCCTGGTTGCAGCAGGCCAAGAAAATAACTGGATTGCCCACAACCGTGGAAGTAGCCACCGGCAAACAAGTAGAGGATGCTCTTACATTTGATGTAGATATTTTGTGGGTGGGTGCCCGTACCACGGTAAATCCCTTCAGTGTGCAAGAAGTGGCGGATGCATTGCGGGGTGTAGATGTTCCCGTATTGATCAAGAATCCTATCAATCCTGACCTGGAACTTTGGCAAGGG
>JACCDP010307991.1_pt1 | contig 27051 bp, 26 predicted proteins | sample 7445841 | NCBI WGS metagenome assembly JACCDP01 (sample SAMN15323441, study PRJNA562643) | freshwater metagenome | isolation source: river surface water | place: USA:Blue River Watershed | collected 2017-08-17 | reverse complement strand
GAAGTTATAAAGGATAAGATAGAAATACCACATACAATTTTACCTTATAGAAAAAATGGTAAATTTTTATGCTTACCACATCAAACCGAAGGTTTAATTAAAGTTGGTGGAATTGATAAATGGGCAAAAGGAGAAACAACAGCTGAAAATGAAAGAAGATATGTTCTTCAAATGCAACAAGGAAAAATAAATTATAAAGAAGATGGAATCAATAGTATGAAATACGAATTTATTTCGATTGATACTATATATGATAGACACAAAATGATAAATGTAAAAGCATAGTTATGGCATATAAAAAACCTCTTTACGAAGATGTAAAGAATAAATTAGATGGTGTTGGTAAAGGAATGTGTTTAGCAAAATGGACGCAAGTTACAGCACATTTGCACACCGGTCACAACCACTCTTGTCACCACCCAAATACTCATAAAATATCGGAAGCGGAGATTGCACGAAACCCATCGGCAATTCACAACACTTTGTTTAAAAAACAAAGAAGAAAAGAAATGATGAATGGTGCAAGACCTGTTGAGTGTGATTATTGTTGGGGTGTAGAAGATAATTCCGATTTATATTCGGATAGAGTTTTCAAATCATCCGAAGATTGGAGCTGGCCATTAGCAGATGAAATTATAAATTCAAATTGGAGAGATGATTTTAACCCACGTTATGTTGAGGTAGCATTCTCTAATACATGTAATTTTAAATGCTCTTATTGTTCTCCAACATTCTCTACAACATGGATGGATGAAATTCAACAATACGGTGGTTATAATACAACCGACCATTTCAATGATTTAAAACATCTTGCAGCCGAACAAAAAATGCCAATTCCTCAAAGAGAAAATAATCCATATGTTGAAGCATTTTGGAAATGGTGGCCTGAGTTGTATAGAGATTTACACACCTTTAGAATTACTGGCGGTGAACCGCTATTATCTAAAGATACTTGGAAAGTATTAGATTACATTATAGATGAACCAAATCCAAATAAAAACTTAGATTTTTCTATCAATTCTAATTTGGGTGTACCTGATGAATTGATTACAAAATTAATTGAAAAATTAAAAAGAATTACAGAAGAAGATAAAGTAAAGGGATTTGTATTATTTACATCATGCGATGGTTGGGGTGAGCAAGCTGAATATATTCGTAATGGATTGGAGTTTCCTAGATTTTGGAATAACGTAAATAGAATTTTAAGAGAAGTTCCAAGAATTACTATTACATTTATGGTAACATATAATATGCTATCGGTATTTAGTTTTGATAAATTGATTAAGGGTGTATATCAACTAAAAAATGATTATGCAGGAGATGATAGATATTGGTTATCGCCAGTATTATTGGATACATCTTATTTAAGACATCCGCGTCACCAAACGGTTCAAATACTTCCGCATCAATTTAAACAAAATATATTTGACCAAGCGCAGTTGGCATTCTATCATGGTATTCCATATTATTCAAAAGGATATGTTGGATATTCTGATTTAGAAATTCAAAAATTAAAAAGAACATACGATTGGGCAATATCACCAATAAAGGATGAAGATTTGCACAAAGCAAGATACAATTTTTATCAATTTTTTAGTGAACATGATAAAAGAAGAGGTACGAACTTTTGTAAAACATTCCCAGAATTAGAAGAATTTTATCATTTCACAAAAACAATACAGTTATAATATGCACAAGATAGAACATAAAAAACCTTTAATAATGGCAGACTTGCCATGGTGGCCCCACAATGCTTATGGTATAATAGATACATCTGCATTTTATGTTATGAATGAAAACGATTGGACAATAAGTGGAACTTGGAAAAGAAGTGAGAATTCTAACAATGCCGATGAAATGGCGGGAATATTTATTCGTAGAGGATTACATACCGGTATTGTTTATAGAAAACCTGATATGATTATGATTAATTTTTGGTATGTTGAAAACGATGAAGAAAAATATGCCGATAGAATTTTATTTTACAAAGACCAAACGTTTTGGAATAAACCACATTTATTTACATTAAATTGGGATTCTAAAACATTTACATATGAATTATGGATTGATAATGAAATGGTTAATAGTGAAACATTAGGTGGTAAATTGAGAGATTATGTAAATGCACCATATTTCATTGGAGCAGCAGATACAAAAGGTGAATTCAGTTGGGCCCAAGAATGTTATACCGATTTTTTTATGGTGTCTAATAAAAAATTAGATGGTAAAACTTGCAATAATTTTAGAAGAAATATAAAAAAATATACAAAACCAAATAAATATGGATTTAATATAGTCGATAAAGAACCATTGGGATTATTGGCTTGTTTTGATTTTGAAAATGAAACACCATACAAATTTTGGGATATAACAGGAAACAACAATCATTTAATGAAACATTGTGAAGCATTAGAAATGTTATAATATGAAAATTTTAATTACAGGAGGTGCAGGTTATTTGGGTTCGGTTATAGTTGATAAAATGTTAAAAGCCGGATATGAAGTTGTTGTATTGGATAAATTATTATTCAATCAAACATCATTACTTCAATATACATCCAATCCAAAATTCAAATTTATTTATGGAGATGTTCGTAATGAATCTTTATTAGAAAAACTTTGTAATCAAGTGGATGTAATTATTCCATTAGCCGCAATCGTTGGTTTTCCAGCATGTGCATCTGACCCTAAGTTAGCAAAAGAAATCAATTTTCAACAAATTGTAAATATAGTAAAATATACAAATAAAACAAATAAAAAAATATTATATCCAAATACAAATAGTGGTTATGGTGTTGGTAAAGATGATTTGTATTGTACGGAAGAATCACCACTTACTCCAATATCAGTTTACGGACAAACTAAATGTGAAGCTGAAAACTTTTTACAAACATCAACCGATGCAATCATATTTAGATTAGCAACGGTTTTTGGTGTATCACCTAGAATGAGAACCGATTTATTAGTAAATGATTTTACTTACAAAGCAATTACCGATAAATACATTGTTGTGTTTGAAAAAACATTTAAAAGAAATTTTATACATATCGAAGATGTGGCATCGGCATTTCTTTTTATGTTAGAAAATTATGAAACATATAGAGGTGAAATTTTTAATGTGGGATTAAGTGATGCAAATCTTTCAAAGCAAGAGTTGTTAGAAAAAATACAAACTCATGTAAAAGATTTTGCAGTAGTATACGATGATTATTATGAAGACCCGGACAAACGCAATTACATTGTTTCTAATGAAAAGATAGAATCAACTGGTTGGAAACCTGAATGGGATTTGGATAGAGGTATTAAACAATTAATTCAAGGATACCAGATGATAGTTCCAAAAATGGGAGCAGAATTTAGAAATGGTTTTCCTTTGGGATACGCAAATCAAACATAATATGAGTAGCAAATGGGATGAATTTAAAATTACCCCATCTAAAACTTTTGGTATAGAAGTTCCACAATTTCAACCATCGGTGTTTAGAGAATATAGAGGTGAAATATTTACAACGTTTCATTCAAAAGAACATCCTGTGATGAACTATGTGAGTGATGGGTGTGAAATACATGGTAGATTTTCTCGTTCATATAAAGGTGTATTGAGAGGGTTGCATTGGGATAACAAAACGTGGAAATTAGTGCAAGCCGCAGTGGGTGATATCTATTTGGTTGTTTTGGATATGAGAAAAGATTCACCTACATATGGTGAATGGGAATCGTACATTATTTCCGAAAGATTAAGAAATCAAGTATTAGTTCCACCAGGATTTGCAAATGGACACTATGCACTTACTGATTGTATGTTTCACTATAACTTATTTTATAAAGATGGTTATGTGGATGCTGATGAACAAGGTGTAGTTAAATGGAATGACTCAGAATATCAAATGGAATGGCCAACAAATAATCCAATATTACAAAAAAGAGATAGATAATGAAAAAATATGATTTAATTATAGGATTTGGATGTTCTTTTATGGAAGGTGGTGGATTAGATAATACAGAAATTCATATGAGAATACATGGATTAGAAACACCCATTGGATATGATGAAACTGAAAAGTTTAAATATAAAAATAATTTTGTAGCATATCTTGCAGAATTGTATAATTGTGAATATATTAATTTTGCAGAATCAAGGTGCCCAAATGATTTAATATTTGAAAATATATACAAATATTTTAATGATAATATTTCTGATAAAAAAATATTATTAGTGGGGCAGATTAGTTTATTCAATAGAATTCACGTATACTACGAACCAATTCAAAAGTTTGTAAAAATAAATGCATTACGTTGGGAAGACTGGCCGTTCAATTCTGACCCTAAAATGAAAGAATTATATGATTATTTTGAAAGATATGTAAAGTATATTTATAATGAAGATATGGAGTATAGAAAAACTTTAAGAAATATAGAAACATATACTGCCTGGCTAACACAAAAAAATATAGATTGTTTGTGGTTATCATATGAAGGACGTCCTGAACAATTTGCAGAATCAAAAAATTTCATTAAATTTGATGGAGATAATTTGGGTGCATATGTAGAAAAAAATAAATTAAGATTGAAAGATGACCCAAATTTAAAAACAGATGATTTACATATGACAATCGATGCACATAGATTGGTTGCAGAAAAAATATATAAACATTTAAATACTAATTTATGATAAAAAATTTAGAACAATATCTAATAGTAAGAAATATTCAACAAACAGCAGAATCGTTAATTGATTTTGAAAATTTAATAGTAAAACATTGGGAAGAAGGAAAAATCAGAGGCCCAATTCATTTATCAAACGGAAATGAAGAACAACTTGTAGAAATATTTAAACGAATTAAAACATCGGATTGGGTATTTAGTACATGGCGTTCTCACTATCACGCATTATTAAAAGAAGTTTGTCCAGTTTGGATTGAAGAAGAAATCCTCAAAGGAAAATCAATTACACTATGTAATGTTGATGAAAAGTTTTATTCATCTGCAATTGTTGGTGGAACTTTATCAATTGCATTGGGAGTTGCAATAGGAATAAAAGAAAGAGGTAGTGATGAAAAAGTATTTGTGTTCATAGGTGATATGTCATTTGAAAGTGGTATATTCTATGAAGTTCACAAGTATGCAAGAAACTTTGATTTACCAATTGTATTTGTAGTAGAAGATAATGCGGTATCAACTTATACACCAACCGAAGCAACTTGGAATACAAAAAGAGAAATACCTGAAGATGTAATTCATTATACATATAAATCAAAATATCCCCATTATGGAAGTGGTAAGTGGATTGCCTTTTAAATTTTATTTTGAAAATATAGATTCTTATGGAAGAACTTTACCAAATAATTTATCTAAACAAGAATTAGAAGAATATAATTCCATATGCTCCGAAGAATATAATTGGAATTCTCATATAGAAAGTGGAAGAACTCAAAAACTAATTAACACATTTTATAGTTGGTTAAAAGAAAATAATGCAATTACAAAAGATATTAATGATTCTAATTTAGTATATTTGTGTGAATCATATACACCACCTACATATTATAAAAATTTATTCTTAGAAAATTTAAGTACAGAAGTTTATAATAAAATTAAAAATGGAGAAATTATTGTTATTTTTAGTTGGTTTAGTGAACCATTATACGATCCAGATTTTAATGAAAATATAGAAAGAATTTGCGAAGAAAATAATTTTAATGTTGATAATTTTTTTGTTTTTACAAGTGCAAATAATATAAAAAATACTTCAAAGATTAGACATATATCCGACCACTTCTTCCTAAAAAATTCAGCAGAGTTTTTAAAATATTTTTTACAAAACAAAATTTTCAAACCAAATACATTTGATTATGTTTGTGAAATCGTTAATCAAAATATATTCCAACAAAAGAAAGAAAAACATTTTTTATGTTTAAATAGAAGTTCAGATAGACCTCATAGATTTGGATTGGGTATGTTTATTGAAAGACATAATTTGTGGGATAAAGGTGAATTTACTTTTTTATTATGTGATAAGAAAAAAGAAGATGATGAACTTGTTGAAGCGTTTAGTTATGAAACATTAAAAGAATATACTGAATATAAAGATTTGTTTTATAATAAGTTACCAATAGAAATTGATACTAAATTTTTAATGCAAGGTAATCAACTTTTTAATTTTGGAACATCTAGGATTTATTATAAACCAATATATGAAAAAACTGCAATAAATATTGTAACAGAAACTACCTTTTCAAAAAATAAAGTTTTTATATCAGAAAAAACATTTCATCCAATAATAAATTTACAACCATTTATAATGTTTGCTTCTAATGGACAATTAGAAGAACTTCGTAATTTAGGATTCAAAACATTTGGACATGTAATTGATGAAAGTTATGATGATGAAGAAAATAATCATAAACGTTTTAAAAAAGTTTGCGATGAAATATTAAGATTATCAGAAATGTCTATTGATGAGATAAATGAATTATTTTTATCTTGCAAAGATATATGTATTTATAATAGAAATCATCTATTAAGTTTTACAAAATATGATGTTTTTAAAAATAGTTTAGAAAAATTAAATAAAATTTGTTATGGAATTTAAAGGAAAAAAAGTTATTGTAACCGGAGCAAACGGATTAGTTGGATTACCGGCAGTTAAAAAATGTTTAGAAGAAGGAGCTGCAAAAGTATATGCAGTTGATATCAGATTTAGTGAAAATCTAAATTTCTTAAAAGGACAATATAGTGATAGATTGGAGTTGGTTAAAACCGACTTAACTTATCTTTCTCATTGTGAAAACCTATTCACTATGGATAAAATTGATATCGTTCTCCATATTGCGGGTGTTAAAGGCTCACCAGCTCGTTCATCAACACAACCCGCTGATTATCTATTCCCAATGTTGATGTTTAATACAAATATGATTAAAGCATCATTTGACGCAAAAGTAGATTGGTTTGTATATCTTTCATCGGTTGGTGTATATAAGCCAGCAGAAGTAATGAACGAAGAGGATATATGGAATCAGGAAGAAACTTGGGCATCAACACCATCTCGTTTAGATTGGCATCCAGGTTGGACAAAGAGAATGGGTGAATTGACTTTAGATGCATTGAAAGTTCAATATGGTTGGAAAAATTGGACAGTAATTAGACCTTCAAACATTTATGGTATCAATGATAACTTTGCACAAGATGCAACTGTAATATCTTCTAATATTTGGAAATTATTCAATGTAGAAGGTGATGATATGGTATGTTGGGGTAATGGTTCTTCTCGTAGAGATTTCGTATTTGGAGATGATGTTGCACAGGCATCAATTGATGTAGTTAAAAAGGAAGTTAGTGATATTATTAACTTTGGATGTGCAGAAGCAGTAACTATCAAAGAAACAATTGAAACTATTGTTGAGTGTTATAAAGAACTTACAGGTAAAACTAAAAATATCGTTTGGGATGAAACCAAAACAAATGGTGACCCAATCAGATGTTTGGGTGCTAAAAAACAAAAAAAATATGGTATTCTTCCACAAACTACATTAAAGGAAGGTATAATGCAATCAATCAAAGAATATAAGAGTAGATTATAATGAAACATTTAATTGCATCTGGGTGTTCATTTACAAGCTTAACAAAACCAAATTTGGATTTTGCTGTTAATTTTGAAATACCTTTGAGACATAAAAGTGTAGATATGTGGACTTGGGTAGATTGGATTAGACATTATAATTCAGATACCCATGTTGTATACAATTACGGATGTCCAACAAATGATAATACAACAATCGTAGAAAGTGCTTTATATGGAATTAATAAACTAATTAAAGAAGGTATCAATCCGAAAAATATAGAAGTCGTAATTCAATGGACATGTGCTACTAGAAATTCTTTTTTTATTCCAAATGGATTTGTTGATAGAGAAAAATTAAAAAGAGAGCATTTGAATGATTTTGTTTCCGAAAAAAGATACAATTTTGAAAAAGGATTTAAATATTTGACAGGAGGATACAATAAAACATCTCAGCCTGATGAATTAAATGATGTTTCTTTTAGTTACCTTGCTAATCAATTTTCACATGAAGAAAGAATAATTAGTTGGTTAAAAAATATTATTTTAATTTCTTCATTCTGTAAAAATTTGGGAATAAAATATAAGTTTTTTCAACTTAATAATAATATTTCATCTTTTTTTTATACATCGTATAAAGAAATGAATAAAGCAGATAAAAGAAATTCCGAACCAGGAATACCACCATCTGAAAATTTTTTAAAAACAAAAGAAATACAATATACTTGGGAAGATGGTATATTTTTAGATAATCCATATGTAAATTATTTATTAGATTTAGTTGATTTGCAAAATGATTTTTGGTTTTATGAAAGAGAAAATCATCATAAATTTGGTGGCTCTTTGGAATGGACGATAGATGTGTGGAAAGATGATTTAAAAAATGATAGTGAATTTTCTTTATCAAATGTAATCTATTATGAATTAGAAGGTATGGATGAAAAAGAACAAAAAGAATATTTTAAAAAAACAACATATGGACACCCATCATCATTGATGTGGAGAAAATTTTATTTAGAAGTTATAAAACCTAAATTTTTATGAAACATTTAATTTGTAATGGTTGTTCATTTACAAGAGCAGGTAGGTTAAATATAGATGTTACGGATGATAATTTTTTAAGAGAAGATAGTACAGCATCTCATTCATCTACAAATTCTAATGAATTTTATTATTACCCGCATCACATACAACTACTTCATACTGATATAAATGTTATTAATTTGGGAAATGTAACAAATGATAATCAAGTAATAGCTAGAAACATTATTTATAAAATTGAAAAATTAAAAAAAGAAGGAATTGATACAAAAGATATATCGGTAATTGTTCAATGGTCATCTTTTTATAGAAATTCTTATTTTGTTTCTCCATCAAAAATGCAAGAAAACGGAAAATTAAAATTACCACAACATCGTAAAAGATGGGATGATGATTATGCACATATAAACGATTTTGCCGAAGAAAAAAATGAAGTTGGTGAAAATGGATATTATTTCTTATCTGGTAATTTTGGGATGGACCATGTTAAAAATCCTATTAAAGATTTTGCACATTTATATTTAGGATATCTACATTCATATGAAGAACGTTTATTGGTATTTTTGGAAACAATTATGATGTTACAATTGTATTTAAAATCCAATGGAATTAAATATAAAATGTTTAACATAGCAAATAATTTTTCAGATACATATGTTCATAATTCTAACAAAGGTTCCGGATTTCCAATATTCAAACCTGAAGGTTCTAAGAATAATGAAATGTATGAAATTATAAAAAATAAACACATACCAAATACTTGGAATGATGAAATGCAATATTTTAATAATCCGTATTTAAATTATTATTGGAATATTATTGATTGGAATGATTTTTGGTTTTATGAAGAAGAGGGGTTGCATAAATATGGTGGTGTTACCGAATGGGCTATTAGAAATTTTGATATAAATGACCCAATAAGAGATTTAAATTATAAAAACACTTTATTTTTAGAACAAGAATTAAAAAACGGAAAAGAATATACAGAAGATAATTTGATAGATATTTATCAACAAGGAATGTGTCCATTAGGGCATGTATCGGCCAGAATGTATAAAATATTTGTAGAAAACATTATATCAAAATGGGAACTTTATTAAAAAAAGATTTATTTACAAACGGATTTATTTCTTTTAATTTAAAAGATTTTGATGAAAGTTTATACAACAAATTAAAAGTTTTATTTCCAGTGGGAATGTTAAACCCGGAAATGTTTAATAATTTAAAACATTCCATAATATCGGTTGAACATGAATATCCAAACCATTTATTGATGGGAAAACCATTCAATGAATTGGATAAAATAAAATATGATATTGTAAAAAAATACGAATATACATGCGACCAACTTTGGTACTTTGGTTGGCCATATGATGTAAAAGCAGAAAAAACACCATTTACCGAAATAGTAAAACCATTATTTAAATATTTCTATGATGAAGAATGCCAGGGTGCAAATTCACAAGTTACTATGTATAACGATGGATGCTATTTAAAAAATCATACGGATGGAAACGGAGGATATACAGGAGATAGACATTGTGTAATATTAATTTATTTATCAACAGATTATGAAAAAGGTAAAGGTGGTGAAATGGTTTTGAGTAAAAATAAAACAGATGAAGTTTGGGTAGAACCAAAATATGGTAATGTTGCTATATTTGATTTTACAAAACATGATATATGGCATAGAGTAGAAAAGATAATTGGGTATAATCGATATTGTTTTATTAATTTTTGTTAATTCCAAAAAAAATCATTATATTGTATAGTATGAAAAAAGAAGCATTTAAGACGTTTGTTATATCTGATAAACAAAAAGAAATTGTAAATAAATTGGTAGAAGCACCTTTAGAAATTAAAGGATTAAGAGCTGCATTAGAGCATATCGGAAATCCACCACTACCACTTCCTGCAGATTTTGTAAAAACAAATGAAAATTTTGATAGTTTAAAAAAAGAAATTTTAAAAACACACACCGACAATGTATATCAAGCCTGGTACTCATTGGTAATACCCAGAAACATACAACCTGAAATAACAAATGTATTACAGGAAATATTTACAGAAAGTTATCCAGAAATAACTGAGCCTGTTGAAATAATGTGGGAATTTACTATGTTTGATGAGGGGTGTTATATAAAAGACCATTTGGATGGTAGAGACCCAAAAAGAATTGCCGGTATATTAATTTATCTTAATAAAGATTATGATGAAAACAATGGTGGATTATTAAAAGTTGTTCATCCTGATACAAATGAAGAAAGTTATGTTGTTCCTGAATTTGGAAATGCAATTTTAGTAGATTATACACAAAATGAAGTCGCACATGAAGTTACCAAAGTTAAAAAAGAAAAAAGATTGGCAATTTGCGCATTTATACACAAAATAAATTTTATGGACAAAACAAAAAAAGTACTGGTTACAGGAGCAAGTGGATTTATTGGTTCACAATTAGTTAAAACATTATTAGATAAAGGATATACCAACATTAGAACAACTTCTTTTGGTAGAGATTTACCAGTATCTTTAAGTAATTATAAATGGTTAGAGCATCTTAAAGGAGATTTAAGAGATGCGGAATTTTGTGAAAAAGTTAGTAAAGATGTGGATGTTGTATTTCATTTAGCAGCAAATACTTCAAATGCATTGGATACCAAATTTAATCCATTATTGCATGTTACACCAAATGTGGAAATGAATGTAAACTTGATGGAACAAAGTTGGAGAAACGGAGTTAAAAAGTTTATGTTTATATCATCGAACACTGTTTATCCTGATATGCGAGATAAATTTTGTAGAGAAAATTTAGATATACATGGAACCCCATTAGTACCAATATACAAAGCTGTTGGGGGTATGAAAAGATATGGTGAAATGTTGTGTGACTTCTTTTCAAATCAAATCCACAATCCAATGCAGTGTGTAATTATTAGACCTTCAAACGCATTTGGACCAAATGATAAATTTGATTACGAAAAGTGTCACGTTACACCTGCAAATATCCGTAAAATAGCAGATGGTTTAAATCCAATTCCATTATGGGGAGATGGTACCGAAATAAGAGATTTATTGCATGTTGAAGATATGGCGGAAGGTATTTTGTGGGTAGCTGAAAAATCTCCAAGATATGATATTGTGAATGTTTGTTATGGTGAAGGATTTAGTGTTAATCAAGTATTAGAATGGTTAAAAGAAATGGAAGGAAATACAAATCCAGTTGAGCATACAAATAACAAAGCACCTATGATTCCAGTTCGTTTATTATCATCTGAAAAAATAAATAAAATGGGTTGGAAACCAAAAAGAGATTTAAAGCAAGCTCTTAAAGAAACTATGGAGTGGTATAAAGCAAATAAACATCTATATAATCCGAATTCAAAACCATAATGAAAAATATAGTATTCGGTGGATGTTCTTTAACTTGGGGTCAAAGTCTATGGTATGAGGGACATTTTCCAAAAGATAATCACCCAAGAGATGGATTTTTTTACGAACCAAAAATTTGTAAAGAATGTTATCAATATATGTTTGAAAATAGATGGCCAAGACAAGTAGCAAAACACTTTAATAAAGAAGAAAAAGTAAATGGTATAAATGGTGGAAACAATATGTCAATAAAAGATTTTATACAAAAATCTATTGATAAAAATACCGAATTAGTTATTTTTCAAACTACACAATTTACAAGATATCCGCAATATGTTGATTATCAAATTGAAAGAATAGAAGAATTTGTAATAGAGACAGAAATGAGAGGAACACCTGTTAGATTTATTCATTGGATGTGGACGGATATAACAGATGAAGAAATGAAAATATTTTTAGGTAACAAACAATATGATGCAGATGCAAATAGATTAAAATTTCCTCCTGGTGGATTCAATGCGGAAAATAATAAGAAAGAAGTTCCTCAACCAAAATTTCAATTACCGCCATATGATGGGAATTTATTAACATCTAAAATTGTTAGAGATAGAACTATTTATATTTTGGGTAAATTTAATTTTTCAGAAATAGCTGAATGGCACTATCCAAATGGTAATGATTTAAATAAAAAATATACAATAGCTGGAACATTTGGTATTCCTGAAACGGCATCTGCACCAGATACGCATTTTAATTTAGAAGGCCATAATATGATAGCAAATGAAATAATCAATCATTTAGAAAAAGAAATAAAAGAAGGAACACTTAAATTATAAAGTATGAGCACACCGCAATTTTCTCCATATAAAGATGCACTAACAAATGCTATGACAGAATTAGCAAAATTCAATGATACCATTTTTATAGGACAACAAATCGTTTATGCAGGAAACCCTATGAGTACAACTTTAGGGAATGTTCCAAAAGAAAAAATGATTGAATTACCTGTTATGGAAGAAACTCAAATGGGTATGAGTTTGGGATTAGCAATGACCGGAAAAAGAGTAATTACATTTTACCCTCGTTGGGATTTTATAGTATCGGCGGCAAATCAATTAATCAATCATGTTGACAAGTTTGAATTAATGACCGGTAAAAAATTAAATATAATTATCAGATTAGGAAAAGGTTCAGATAGACCATTAGACCCAGGCCATCAGCACAAAGGTAATTACTTTGATGAATTTAAATCTATTTGTAAAAATATTGAATTTCACGATTTAAAAACACCATTAGATATTGAATTGGCATACAAATATGCAACAAATGAAGGTGGTATTCATATATTAGTAGAATATCCTGAATTATATTATGAAAACTAGATTAGATAAACTAATATTAGGTTATGATATAATATTTCCGTATTGCGAAGTTCCAAATGCACTAAATCCAAAATATTTGAGTTTTGCAGAGCATTGTGATTGGAATTTTGATAAATCGGAATCATATTTTTTAAATGAACTAAAAATTGCATGGCCTGTATTTAATGGTAGATTTATGGTTCAACTGGATGATGAATCTGGTAAGCCTGGATATTTTGCAGCTGAAAAAAAATTAGTATACGATATAATAAAAGATAGAGAAAGAGGAAAACCTGAATATAATTGGTATTATTTAATTGAACCATACGGACACATTGATAATTTTTTAGGATTAAGAGAAGAATATAAAAATGAATATTTTGATAGATTTATTCCTAAAAAAACTTTAGAAGAAATACGAGATGGAAAAGGTAAATTAATTATTAATTATGCAATCGATGGTGGGTTTGAAACACACAATATAATACAATTAAAAAAATCATTAGATAATTTAAATTTACCTAAAGAAAAAATTATTATTATTCATAATGATATTCATTTAGAAAATATGATGAAACCAATATTTGGTGAAAATATGCCTAAATTAATTCATTATTGTTTTTCTTTAAATTCAAAAGCAGAAGAATATTACAGAAAGCAAACTCAAAAAGAATATTATTTTTGGAATGATGATGAAAGAAGAAAAAAATATGATTTTCAAAATAAAGAAGAATCTTTAAATTTAAATAATAAAACACATAAATTTTTAAACTTAAATAGAAGATTGCGAAAACATAGAATTGATATATTAAAATTTTTTTGGGATGAAAATATGTCAAATGATGTTTTAGTAAGTTATGATTATAAATTAATTGTTGGTGATGCAATAGAGCATTGTATACAAAAATATGGTATAGAAGAATTTAATAAATTTATAAATTATTTAAATGAAAATCCTAAAAAAACGGTTGATTATGATGATTTAGAATCGGTATGGGGATATGGATATGAGACAAAAGAAATATACAATCAATCGTTAATATCAATTTTATCAGAAACTAATTTTTATGAAGAAACTGGGTATTTGAGTGAAAAAATTTGGAAACCAATTGCACATGGACATCCATTTATATTAGTGGGCCCACACAATTCTTTAAAATCATTAAGAGAAGATTTTGGATTTAAAACATTTGCACCATTTATTGATGAGAGTTATGATAATGAAAAAAACCCACATATTAGAATGGAAATGATTAAAAAAGAAATTAAAAGATTAAATAATTATACATTAGAAGAATTAAAAGAAATTGTTAAACAATTAAAACCAATTTTAATACATAATATAAATTTGCTTTTTAAATATGGTTCAAAAGCACATGTATCTTTAGATTATTTACATTATTTGAAAATATCTAATAAAGATGAAGAAGCAAATAAAATATTAAATTCATTTTTACAAAATTTAAATAAAACAAGTCTAATATGATAAATCCAATTAAAATCATCAAAAAGTGGTACGAAAACTATAAGATGAAAAAAAGAATTAAAAAAAAGTTAGAAGAACTTAAAAAAAGAGACCCATTTGTATACAAAAACTTCTAATCCAGTAGATTTAGGATATTTATAGGTATGAATTTAGAAAAATTAAATACAGACGAAAATTTTCCTGGCGGAATTGGTGTAGGCTTAAATTTGCCTGGAGGATATATTAATGGTGCTCCCACTAAAAAAGATGATGAGGAGAAGGATGAATCAATTGAAGAATTGGTATTAAAAAATATTACCGATGCCGATTTTGATGAATTTGTTAATGAATATTTTGAAATGAATGAAGTATCTAATTCGAATGAAATTGAAAGAAAAGATACACTTAATCATTTTGTAGAATATTGTGTTAAGGAATTAAAATTAAAAGAAACACCTATGGTTCATTTTGCAGATGAAAATTTTGCAGAAGAAAAAAGAGCATTAGGGGCATACGATCCAGAATCAAAAACCATTATCATTGCAACACATAATAGATTGTTGGCAGATATTATGCGTACATTAGCACATGAATTAGTTCATAGAAAGCAAGATGAATTGGGATTGCTTAAAAACCCAATGGAAGCAGGTAAAACCGGCTCACCAATAGAAAACCAAGCAAATGCGGTAGCTGGTATTATAATGAGAAATTATGGCAAAACTAATAAAAACATTTATCAAGAAAGTATAAATGTAACAACTCATAAACCAGAAACACAAGCCGACCACGACTTTATAAAACAACATAAAGATGATATAGGCCACCATGCAGAATTGGATACAATTGATTTTGATGATAGAAGAACAAAAGAACCGGGTCACCAACCTAATAAAAAAGATGATGAAGAATTTGGATATGAGCCTGTAAAAAAAGAAGGTGCAATACCTGGAGGAAAATCTGAAGGTAAAACATTAGTAGATATTGCAAAGAAATATGCAGGAGATTACTATGATTATAAAAATTTATTACCAGTTGTAAAAGACCAAATTAAAAAAGGTATTAAGGTTGAGATGGAACATACATCCGATATTAATACGGCAGCAGAAATAGCAAGAGACCATATTTGGGAAGATTTACATTATTATGATAAATTAACCAAAGCAAAATTGGAAGAAACCCTTTTAACAGAAGGTGGAGCAGCAGGTCACTTAGCACATCCGTTTGAAGATGAAGCTTTAAGATTTTCCGATATGAAGGAAATGATTAAAAGAGGGTTAATCGGTGGATTGGATAAAGAAGCACCGGTTAGTGAGAAATTAGATGGGCAAAATATTGCATTTAGTGTAAGAAACGGAAACATAGTATTTGGTAGAAACAAAGGACATGTTAAAAATGGTGGTGAGAACGCATTGGATGTTCAGGGTATTGCAAAACAATTTGCCGGAAGAGGTGGAATTGAAAAAGCATTTACAGGAGCAGCCGAAGATTTATACGCAGCAGTTTCTAAATTAAAACCAGAACAGGTTAAACAAATGTTTGGTAATGGTTCTAAATTTATGAGTTTAGAAATCATTTTACCTGATACTACAAATGTAATTCCATATGGTAAGAGTGTATTAGTAATGCACGGAACAATCCAATATGATAAAGAAGGAAATGAAGTAGGACGTTCTACTGAGGATGCATCTGCATTTGCAAAAGCAGTTCAAAAAGTAGGTGCAGATAAACAAAAAACATTTGGTATCGAAGGACCTAAAACGATTGCATTTAGTGATTCCGATACAAAAGAATATGTACAAAAAGCAAAAGAATATTCAAATCAATTAACACAAGTTCAAAAACAATTTGGATTAAACGATAAATCTAAATTAGAAGATTATAGAAGAAAATGGTGGTTGGGTGAAATTAATAGACAAGAAAAAGAATTGGGTATTAAATTTTCTCCATCACAAAAAAAAGGTTTGATTAATAGATGGGCAGATGGTGATAAATCATTTGGTGTTAAAGGTTTTGAACAACCGGCACAACAAGAATGGTTTAGAGATTTTGAAACAAACAAATTACAGAATGCACAAAAGCAAATGATTAAACCAATTGAAAGTGTATTTTTAAATGCAGGTGCACAATCATTAAAGAGAGTTACAAACTTTTTGGCAGCAAATAATCCTGGCGCAGCAGATGATTTAAGAAAAGAAACTTTACAATCTATAAAAGGAATTAAAGATAGTAAAGATGTTGATAAGATTGCAAAGTTACAAATTGAATTGAATAGATTGAATAATATTGGAATGGATAACATTGTTCCATCGGAAGGAGTTGTATTTCAGTATAATGGAAAGCCTTATAAGTTTACAGGAGCATTCGCACCTATAAATCAAATTCAAGGAACATTCAAATTTGATAAACCTAAGAAAAATGATAGTACCAAAACAGAAAAACCAACAGGGCAAAAAGGAACAGAAGAACCAACAAAAGGGCAAGACATTAAAACCACAACAAAAGCCGGTAGCCAACAAAAAGCTGAACTTCCGCAGGATGGGGTAGGTAAAACAGTTGCAATATTTACCGGTAGATTTCAACCATTTCATGCAGGTCATTATAGTATCTATGAAGGATTGGTTAATAAATTCGGTAAAGAAAATGTTTTCATAGCATCATCAAATACGCAAGATGCAGTTAAATCACCATTCCCTTTTAAAGATAAAAAAGAAATTATGACTACAATGTTTGGTATTCCAAAAAACAAAGTAGTACAAGTTAAAAACCCATATTCTCCTGTTGAAATTTTGAATAAATTCCCAGCAGAAACAAAATATGTTACAGCAGTTTCTCAAAAAGATGCTGAAAGATTAGCAAAGGGTGGTGGATATTTTAAAAATTTTGACCAAGTTGCACCAAAGAAAAGAAAAGGATATGAAGATGAAGGATATTATATAGTGGCACCTGAAATGCAATTAAAAGTAAATGGTAAAAATATTAGTGGAACTCAATTGAGAGCAACATTTGGTAGTGATATGTTGAGTATTCCTGAAAAGAAAGAAATATTCAAACAAGTATATCCTAAATTTGATAGAGATATATTTGCAAAAATAGTAGCAACTACCAAAAGAGCAGAAAAAGCAAAAGATATGGGTGATAAAAAAACGAAAATTAAACAAACACCTACTTCAAAACCAAAATTGGGAACTTCGGATAAATTAAAATCAAAATTAAAATCTTTAGACCCACAAACACAAAAAAGAGTTCAAAGAGTATTACAAAAAAAGATTAAAAATCCAATAACAGGTAATACAATTTTGGTTAAATCTGCTTTGAAATATGATGATAGGCAAGCTGTTAAAAAGATGGCAGTATCATTGGTAAAACAAGCAATCGGTAAAAAATAAAGAAAAACAATACATATAATTAATAGGTTATGACAAAAAGAAAAAGTTGGGATGAAAAAAGTAAAGGGATGCATAAATCCCGAAAACTAATTATAGACACTGTATTTGGTAGAGAAGATAATACACAAAGAGTGTTTGGTTATGAAAAAGAAGCTGAGAAGAAAAGAGAAGTTGGAGAAAAGTGGGTAGATAGTGATGGACAAGAATGGGAACAATTTGAGGGATTTAAAAGTAAAGTTTCTCAAATGGATGATGTTAGGGAATATTTAAAAAAATTAACAACATGTCATTCAGAAAATTGTCCAACTGCAAAATATTCTCAAGCTGATAAAAAAGCAGTGGCTAGAACAGGATATTGTGTTGTTTGTTTGAGAAAATTGGAACAAGACTTGAGAAACGATGGAACTTGGCCATTTTTCGAAGATTACAAAATAACTTTAAATAAGTTAGCATATGTAAGAGATGACAAACAAAGAATGGAAGAAGCTTATGCTGGAATAAAAGACCATTTTGAAACCGTTACTGAAGATGGTAGAATTGAAAAATGGACGTGGCAAGTGGATATTGAAAAAGTAAAAACAGATTTAAAAAAAGATATTGATGGTGCTTACGATGCTATTGAAGCATTGATAGAACGTAAGTTAGCATTAGAAAATAAGTTACGTGAATTAAAACATCCAGAATTAGTAAAATAAAAATTATGAAAAAATTATTAAATTTAAAAAACATTGCAATCGCAGTATTAGTCGTTATCGTATTATTGGAATATTTTAACCCAGGTGGAGTTATGCCAGGCAAAACTATCAGAATTGATGGTAAAAAATACGAAGTATTAAAGCACACAATCGACACGGTTGAAGTAGAAAAAGTAAAAGTTGTTACTAAAAAAGGAAAAGATATTGTGCATGAAGTAATTGATGTGGATACATTAGTTTTAAAAGAATTAGTAAATGTAGATACAGCAGCATTACTTAAAGATTACTTAGCAAAAGTAGTTTATAAAGATACCCTAACTTTAGATGGTGGATTGGGAACTATTGCATTAACCGATACTATCACAAAGAATAGAATTTTAGGTAGAACTTGGGATGCTAAAGTAAAAGAAAGAATTATTAAAGAAGAACTTATTGTTAAAGAACCTGCAAAAAATCAAGTATACTATGGTTTCAATGGTGGATTTAATAAAGCAGATGTAGTATCGCATGTTGGTGCTGGTGTTATATTAAAAACTAAAAAAGATAAAATTTACCAATTAGGTGCAGGTGTAGCAAACAGAACTACCGATGGAACTAATGGTAATTTATCACCATATGTGGGAGCAGGTGTATATTGGAAAATTAAATTGAAGAAGTAATGTCAGTTCAAGGGCAACCAAAAAAGACCCTTAAAGAGATAATTGCTGAAGAATATCGTAGATGTGCGGGAGACCCAATCTACTTTATGAAAAAATATTGTATGATTCAGCACCCGGTGAGAGGAAAAATACCCTTTCACCTTTATCCTTTCCAGGAGGAGTGTTTAACGGAATTCAAAGATAATCGTTTTAATATTATTCTTAAAAGTAGACAGTTGGGTTTGTCAACACTTTCAGCTGGTTATATACTTTGGAAAATGTTGTTTAACCAAGACTTTAATGCGTTGGTTATTGCAACTAAAGTAACGGTTGCAAAAAACTTAGTAGAGAAGGTAAGAGTTATGCATGACTTACTTCCTATTTGGTTAAGAGATGGTGGTAGTAGTTCCGTAGAAGATAACAAACTTTCTCTTAAATTAAAAAATGGTTCACAAGTAAAAGCAATCGCAAGTTCTCCAGATGCAGGTCGTTCTGAAGCCCTATCCCTATTAGTTGTGGATGAGGCAGCATTCATTAGAGATATCGATGAAATTTGGTTATCAGCACAATCAACTCTATCAACGGGTGGTTCGGCAATCGTATTATCTACACCAAATGGTATTGGTAATTGGTTTCATAAAATGTGGGTAGATGGTGAAAGTGGTGTAAATGGTTTTAATTGTATTAAATTGCATTGGACTGTACACCCTGAAAGAAACCAAGCGTGGAGAGATGAACAAACAAGAATCTTAGGAGTTAAAGGTGCATCGCAAGAATGTGATTGTGATTTCGTTGGTTCCGGTGATAATGTAATTGACCCACAATTGTTGTTATGGTACAAAGATACCTATGTTATGGACCCAATTGAAAAGAGTGGATTTGATGGAAACTATTGGAAATGGGAACATCCAAATTATAGCAGACAATATTTGATATCAGCCGACGTTGCCAGAGGTGATGGTTCGGATTACTCCACATTCCAAGTTGTTGATATCGAAGATTCATCACAAGTTGCGGAATATAGAGGTAAAATAGATACAAAAGATTTCGGAAACTTCTTAGTAGCTGTTGCAACCGAATGGAATAACGCATTACTTATTGTGGAAAACTCAAATGTAGGTTGGGCAGCAATTCAACAATGTATAGATAGAGGATATGGTAATCTATTCTATATGAGCAACGATTTAAAATATGTTGATGTTGAAAAACAAATGTCCAATAGACATTATAGAGATGAAAGACAAATGGTTGCCGGATTTTCTACCACAACAAAAACAAGACCTTTAATCATTTCAGCATTAGACAGTTATATGACCGATAAGGATATCTTAATTCGTTCCAATAGGTTAATAGATGAACTATTTACATTCATTTGGAATAATGGTAAGGCAGAAGCTATGAAGGGATATAATGATGACCTTACGATGGCATTGGGTATTGGTTTGTGGGTAAGAAATACTGCATTAAGATTGAAACAAGAAGGTATAGATTTGACAAAACAAATGTTGAATTCAGCACAAGTTTCTCAATATCAAAGTGTATATACAAACAATCACTTAAAGAAAAACCCATATGAAATGGATTTAGGTAAAGGTGAAAGTGAGAATTTACATTGGTTATTGGGATAATCTTATATTTATATATTGAAACTTTTATTGATGAACGAAGATTTAAATAAGTGGTTTAAAGAAAAATGGGTAAATATCGGCAAAAAAGTCGATGGTAAACACCCACCATGCGGAACTTCAGGAAAAAAAAGTGGATACGCAAAATGTGTTCCTGCTGCAAAAGCTGCCGGAATGAGTAAAAAAGAAAAAGAAAGTGCAACTAAAAGAAAAAGAGCTGCACAAAATAAAGCTGGTAGAGGGGGTAAAGATAGTGCAGGACAAGGTAAAAAACCAATATATGTTTCTACCAAAGCAAAAAATGAAGATTGGAGTCAAAAATATAAAAATAGTATAGATTGTAATAATCCAAAAGGTTTCTCTCAAAAAGCACATTGTCAAGGAAAGAAAAAAAATGAAACTATGAATATAGAAGAAAAATTAAATCTTTTTTTAGAAAAGAATTGCCCAACAGACCCTGGCAAATGGTCTGCATCTAAATCAGCAGCAAAATCAAAATTTGATGTTTATCCATCAGCATATGCAAATGGATGGGCTGCAAAAAACTACAAATCTAAAGGAGGTGGTTGGAGAAAATGTAATGAGAGTTTAGGAGAACTAAACGCATTACACGAATGTTGGGATGGATATAAAGAAGTTGGTGGTAAAATGAAAAATGGTAAAATGGTGCCAAATTGTGTACCTGTAAAAGAAAATAATATAGATATGAAATTAGTAAACTTAATACCTATAAATTTAAAACAAGAAGCAGCAGATTCTGCAGCAATTAATCAACCTGGTGGATTCGTTGGTGATGATGGTGATAATCATAACATCGATGAATATGATGTAGTTAATGAACAAGATATGGTGGATTTCGTTAAATTTATGAGAGAATATAATCAAGAATTAAACGAAGCAACTTGTGAGTGTTTATTAGAAGGTGAATATCAAGGTAGAGATGTTCCTTTGGGTAAACCAATGGCCGGTGATGTTAAGAAATTTAAAGTATATGTTAAGAACCCTGCAGGTAGAGTTGTTAAGGTAAACTTTGGTGACCCTAATATGAGAATTAAAAAGTCTAACCCAAAAAGAAGAAAATCTTTTAGAGCTAGACACAATTGTGCAAATCCAGGACCAAGAACAAAAGCAAGATACTGGAGTTGTAGAAAATGGTAAATTTGGTAATACCAAAAATTTTCCATATATTTAAAAAAATATTCTAATTAAGATGGCAGATAAATCAATATTTAGCAGGTTACAAAAATTATTTTCAACCAATACAATAGTTCGTAAAACGACTAAAGGTGTTAAAGTTGTTGATACCGATGAGTATCAATCAATGACAACTAACCTTGTAGACCGTTATATGAAATTGAGAATGGCATCTTATGGTGGCGGATTGGTAGAATCATCTTTAGCATATCAACAGGTTAGAATTGACCTTTTTAGAGATTACGATTCAATGGATATGGACCCAATTATTGCATCTGCATTGGATATTTACGCAGATGAATGTACTCCAAAAAATGAACAAGGAAATGTATTAAAAATACATCATCCGGATGATAAAATAAAACAAATATTGGAAAATTTATTCTACGATATTATGAACGTAGAATTTACTTTATGGCCATGGACTAGAAATTTGGTTAAGTATGGTGATTTGTTTTTACAATTGGAAATAGCAGAAGGATTGGGTATCGTAAACGTAATGCCATTATCTTCTTACGAAACAACAAGAGTAGAAGGTTTTGACCCTACAAATCCACAAAGAGTTAAATTCGTATATGCTCCATACCAAAACCCGTTGGGTGGTATGTCACAAACTCCAAAGAAAGAATTGGAGAATTATGAAGTAGCACACTTCCGTTTAAATTCAGACCCTAACTTCCTACCTTACGGAAAATCTATGATTGAGGGTGGTAGAAGAGTTTGGAAACAAATTATGTTGATGGAAGATGCTATGTTAATTCATAGAGTAATGAGAGCACCTGAAAAAAGAATTTTCAAAATCGATGTTGGTAATATACCACCAACCGAAGTTGACCAATACATGCAAAAAATTATACAATCATCTAAGAAAGTTCCTTTTGTAGATGAAAAAACAGGTGAGTATAATTTGAAATTTAATATGATGAATATGACCGAAGATTATTATATGCCGGTAAGAGGTAATGATAATGGTACTTCGATTGATACATTAAAAGGTTTGGAATATACAATGACAGAAGACCTTAACTATTTAAAAAATAAGTTAATGGCAGCATTGAAAATTCCAAAAGCATTTTTAGGTTATAGTGAAGATACAAATGGTAAAGCAACTCTTGCAGCAATGGATGTTAGATTTGCAAAAACTATTGAAAGAGTTCAAAGAGTTATTGTTTCCGAATTAACAAAAATTGCAATTATTCACTTATATGCTCAAGGTATAGATGATGAATCTTTAACTAATTTTAGTTTAGAATTAACAATTCCATCTAAAATTTATGAACAAGAGAAGGTTGAATTATATACCTCAAAAGTGGCATTGATTACTCAAATGCAACAAACTAAAATGTTCTCTAAAAAATGGATGTATGATTCTATTATGGGATTTGCACAAGATGAACAAGATGAACAAACTCTCGCGGTATTAGAAGATACTAAACAACAATTCCGTTTAACATCTATTGAAACGCAAGGTAATGACCCAGCAAAACCGACAGGACAAGAAGGAACTACAAATGTGGAAGAAGAAATTGATAGAATCAATAATGAATTAGAAGAAACAGGAAATGTAGGTAGACCGAAAGACTCTGTGAGATATGGAAAAGATGACCATCCAGAAGGAAGAGACCCATTAGGAATCAAAACGTTAAAGAGAAAAGAAGGTTCTCAACCGTGGAAAGCCAGAAAAGACTCGTATTTAGAAGTTTTTAAGGATATGCATGGTAATAAAAAAACGATTTTGACAGAAGATTTAACAAAAGAGTAATAAACGAATAGAAAAATATATTTATATCTGAATAATTGTCAATTTGATGAAAAAAATAAAACATTCGAAATTTAAAAATACGGGATTTATCTTTGAATTATTGGTTAGACAAGTGACGGCTGAAATCATGTCATCTAACAAATCCGTAGCAGAAAAAATATTAAAAGAATATTTTAATTCTAAAAAAGAATTGTCTAAAGAATTAAAATTATATCAATATTTGATAAACGAAAAATATAATTCTGAAGCAAAAGCTGAAAAGTTTATCGATACTATTTTAGAAGCAAGAAAAAGATTGGATGAAAAGAAAATTGTGAAAGAAAAATACAATTTAATTAAATCTATTAAAGAAACTTATAATTTGGATGAATTTATTAAATCACCAATTTCTAATTATAAAGTTTTAGCATCTATTTATAAAATATTTGAAACCATTTCATCTAACGACCAATTTGACCCAACCGATATAGTTTCATCTAGATTTACTATTACGGAAAGTATTATTAACACATCTATTCAAAATAAAGACCAGAAGATTAAAGATGCTGTTATTGAAGAATACAAAAAGCAAGATGAAAATTTAAGAGCATTATCTTATAAATTTTTAGTAGAAAATTTCAATAAAAAATATAAAAATCTTAGTGATGAACAAAAATCTTTATTAAGAGAATATATTAACAATATCAATAATACAGGAAAACTAAGTGAATACGTTAGTAATGAAGTTTCCAATATTATGAGTAATTTAAAAGAAGTCGGTTCAAAGATAACAGATAAAATTACTAAAATTAAATTAGCAGAAACTATTTCAAACTTGAAAAAGATTAAATCTGTTAAAAAAATTAAAGAAGAACATTTATCAGCAATGATGATGACTTACGAATTATTAAACGAACTTAAAGATAAATCAAAATAAAATGGTAAATTATAGAATTTTTAACGCAAAAGAATTTACAGCAGGACAATCAGGTTCTTTAGATAGAGCTTGGGGTGTTATGAGAGGTTCGGCAGTTTGTTCTGGCTCCGTATATGTAGAGGGTGTTGTAGATGGTAATTATAGTGGTTCGGTTTCACAGACTACTAACTATTCAATTATTAAACTTGAACATTTGGTAGTAGGACAACCAATTCCTTGTTATGTTCAAAGTATAGTAGTAACATCAGGTAACGCATACCTATTAGCATAAAATTTAAACGGAGAATAAAATGCCAGCAGTAAGTAAAGCACAACAAAGATTTATGGGTATGGTTCATGCAACCCAAAAAGGTGATATGGATGCACCTTCAAAAGAAGTAGAAAAAGCAGCAGATAGTATGAGTAAAAAATCAGCAAAAGATTTTGCATCAACTAAACACAAAGGATTACCCAACAAAAAAGATGAAGGTATGTGTATGGAATGTGGTGATAAGAAAACTGCAAAACAATATGCTCCTACAAAACATGATGGTGAACCTGATTATATTGCACAAATGAAAGAAATCATTCGTAATCTAGTTAGAGAAAGAATGATTGATGAAATGAATGTGACAGGAAATGTGGATGGATATCAAACTCCATATGCATTTGGTAAGAAAGGTAATGAAAAAGCAAAAGGTAAAAAGCAAGCATCTTTAACGGGATATAGTGTAGTTAATGAAGCTGAAAGTACAAAAGTTCCAAATATCAAATTATCTTCTATTGCACCAAAATTAAAAGTTGCAGGTAAAGTTGCTGATAAAAAAGTAGCTGATGTATCTGGAATGGAAGTTGCAACGGATAAACCACACAAAGAAGTTGAACCAAAAGTAAAACCTAATAAAGATATTGCAACTCAGGATGGAATGGAGCTTGTAAAAGAAAATAGATGGTTAGAATTAAAAAGAGAAGTATCATCTCCACAACAAAAAATTAATAAAGGTATTTCTAATATCAACAAACAATTGGCAGAAGTTGAAAGATTTTTGAATTGGTATGGTAAGATTAAAAACGAAAGTGGTGTGACCAACGAACAATTCTGGAAAAGAACCAATTCTAATATTTATACAATAAAGGAAAGATTAATTAAATTAGAACAACAAATCAGAAAAATTTCAGAATAATGAATATCAATCAACTTAAAGAATTAGTTAAAGAAGTAATGTCCGAAGAACAAGATTATAAGGCATTATTTAAACATATGTTAGATAAAACTGGAAAATCATTAGCAGATATGTCTGACATGGATAAGAAGAAATTCTTCAATGCAGTAGATAAAGCATACAAAGCAAAATCCGAAGGAAAATTAACAGGTTTACCTGAAGAATTATTTGGTAATCAACATAAGTTAGATACCGATGGTGATGGTGAAATTGAAGCGAGTGATTTAGCAGCATTGAGAAATAAGAAAAAATAATGAATAAAGGTATATTAATAGAAACCCATTTGTTTGAGGCAAAACTTCAAAAAGAAGAAAACGGAACTTACTTAGTTAAGGGTATTCTTCAAAGAGCAGGTGCCCCAAATCAAAACAAAAGAAGATATCCAAAAGAAATCTTAATGAGAGAGGTTGAAAAATATCAACAACTTATTAAAGAAAGAAGAGCATTGGGTGAATTAGACCATCCTGAATCACCAATTATTAACTTAAAAAATGTTTCTCATAATATTAGAGAAATCTATTGGGAAGGTGATGATGTAATGGGTGTAGTAGAAATCCTTTCAACCCCATCTGGTAATATCCTTAGAGAATTGTTAAAAAACAATATTCGTTTAGGTATTTCATCTAGAGGATTAGGTTCAGTAAAAGAAATGAATGATGGGACCGTAATGGTTCAATCTGATTTTGAATTGGTTGGATGGGATTTTGTTTCCAATCCATCTACATATGGTGCATTTATGTCACCAACTACAATGAACGAAAGTGTTGAGTTTAAACAACAAATCGAAGAATGTGGTAGATGGTGTAAAGCGCAAGATTTAATGAGAGAAATTTTAATTG
>JACCDP010473831.1_pt1 | contig 27054 bp, 27 predicted proteins | sample 7445841 | NCBI WGS metagenome assembly JACCDP01 (sample SAMN15323441, study PRJNA562643) | freshwater metagenome | isolation source: river surface water | place: USA:Blue River Watershed | collected 2017-08-17 | reverse complement strand
GCTCCAAAACGTCCGACCATTGTAAAGGACAAGCCGCTGACATTGAGATTCCCGGTGTTGCCAACGCAGACCTAGCCGTGTGGATTATGGACAACCTTGAGTACACCCAGTTGATCCTTGAGTTCTACACTCCCGGCGTGCCTGATTCGGGCTGGGTTCATGTCTCCTACGACCCTGTTAACCTTAAGAAGCAGAACTTGACCGCAACTAAGCAAAACGGTAAAACAGTGTATCTACCGGGACTCGTAGCGTGAGGACGCCATGCCATTTATAGCACTTAGATTTAAGCCGGGGGTAAACCGGGATCAGACCAACTACTCTAACGAGGGTGGCTGGTACGAGTGCGACAAAGTTCGCTTTCTATCGGGCTTTCCCCAAAAGATTGGTGGTTGGCTTAAACAAACCCCTAATACCTTCCTCGGTACCTGCCGACAACTATTTAACTATGTAACAACTTATGGGGATAACCTACTAGCCGTTGGGACGAACCTTAAGTTGTATTTAGAAGCGGGTGGATACTTTTATGACATCACTCCCCTCCAAGCCACAACGGTTGCTGGGGACGTAACATTTTCTGCTTCTAATGGTTCTTCTACCGTAACGGTTTTGGATACTGGGGCACCGGCGACTGTTGGTAATTATGTTCAATTTACTGGCGCTGCTTCTTTAGGTGGTAACGTCACGGCTGCGATTTTAAACGTCGATCAAGGGTTTGAGATTGCCACGGTAATTAACGCCAACGCATACACTATAGAAGTCCCAGTCACGGCTAACGCATCAGACGTAGGTAATGGTGGCGCTTCAACAATTGGTAAATATCAAATAAATGTTGGCCCCAGTGGAGGTACGTTTGGTTACGGTTGGGGTACAGATGGTTGGAGTCGGCTTGAGTGGGGTCTTGGTGGTACAACACCTGTTGCAATAAACGGAATTGATTGGTGGTATGACAACTTTGATAATGATTTAGTTGCCAATATCCGAGATGGCGCTATTTATTATTGGGAACGTGGGTCTTCAACTAACCCCGGAACAGCCCTTTTAACCAATGCAATTCTTCTTTCAGCAAAGGCTACCGCAGATGGATACAGCGCAAACGCAGTACCCGTTAAGGCCATGCAGGTTCTTGTATCGCAAAACGACAAGCATCTTCTCGCTTTTGGGAGTGTGCCTTTTGGTTCTACTAATCTGGCTGATTTTGACCCCCTTCTTATTAGGTGGGCTGATCAGGATAATCCGGGCCAATGGACTCCGACGCCTACCAACTCTGCGGGATTTATAAGAGTTTCTAGGGGTTCGAGGATTGTTCGTGCCCTACCAACCCGGCAAGAAATTTTGGTGTGGACAGAATCGCACCTTTATTCTTTTCAATACCTTGGAACTACGGACGTATTTGGCTTACAGGAACTAGCAGATAACATCTCTATCCTTAGCCCACGGGCTGCTGTAACCGTAAATAACGTCACTTACTGGATGGGGCACGATAAGTTTTATGTCTATTCAGGCCGTGTCGAGACGCTCCCCTGCACCCTGCGGCAGTTTGTTTATCAGGATATTAACTACAGCCAAGCCGATACTATTATTTCTGGCACGAATGAGGGCTGGAATGAAGTCTGGTGGATATACCCAAGTTCCACTTCTTCGTACCCTAACCGTTATGTAATCTATAACTACCTTGAGCGTATCTGGTATTACGGAAATATTGACCGCACTGCTTGGTTAGATAGCCCGTTGCGTGAGTATCCTATGGCAGTTAATACGCCTAGTGGAAGTGATACCGGGGTTCTGTACGACCAAGAAAATGGCTTAGATGATGATGGCACCCCAATAGAGTCTTATATTCAATCGTCTGACTTTGATATTGCTGACGGTGAGCAGTTTATGTTGACCCGCCGTATGTTGCCTGACATTAACTTTTCTAAATCAACTGCCGCCCAACCAGAAGTAACGATACAACTTCGCCCTCGTAACTTCCCCGGGTCAGGTTTCCAATCGGTGGGCACCACGGACTCTAAGCCGGTAATTGAGACTGCGGTGGATGTTTATACGGAGCAGGTATTTATTCGTGCTCGTGCCCGTCAAATGGCATTAAAGATTAGTTCAGAGGATTTAGGAGTTAACTGGCAATTAGGTGTTCCAAGATTAGATGCTCGTGCGGACGGTAAACGCTAATGGCACTTGAGAAGTTTCAGGCGCCAGCATTACCGGTACCGCCTGTTGAATACGACCAGAGATACCACACGGATCTGATTCGTATACTTCGCCTCTATTTTAACCAACTAGATTCTCTTACCCCCAATCAAGCACAGTCATATCGTGCGGATAACTTTTATGGTGGGGATTTTGTTGGGTATGGTCAAAACTTAGTCTTTCCTCATATTGCCGCATCTGACTCAACAGATCAGGTTGCTACGGGAAATAACACCGCTACTCAGGTTGAATTTAATACACTTGACTCTAGTTTTGGATGGACACTTAATCCTTCCGGTTCAGCAACGGCTACCTATGACGGGGTTTATAAAATTACTTTTAGCCTTCAGTTTATTAATACGGCAAACGATATCCATTACGCCACGGTTTGGCTTAAAGCCAATAATATAGACGTAGATAACTCAGCCACAATCTTTACCATCCCAGCCCGTAAAAGTGCTAGTCCGGGGGAAGAAGGTTATATTTGCGGATATTCTGAGGCTACTTTTACTGCTATCGCTGGAGATGAGATTGAGTTGTATTGGGCTACAGATCTGGCTGGCAACCCCACCACCCCAACTAATGGTGTTTATATTTACCACGACGGCCCACAAGTCTCGCCCTTTGTCAGACCCGCCGTCCCCTCCGTTATAGGGTCAATCACGTTTGTTTCCTCGCTCCTATATAAGACCGTAGTGCGTCTTTCTTCGGTGTCCGCTTCCGGTTCTGTGGGGGCAGTCACAGTTACCATAGCCCCATAGACTTCACTTGACAAATTCAGGATAATCCCATTATGCAATATCCCACTATAGGCCAACCCCAATACGCCTTCGGCCCCGGTTTAGCCCCTGTCCCCATGCCCGGTATGGCACGAGGGGGTTTAGCGGCTTTAGCCAGCCAGTATCGTAAAGGTGGGCGTATTAGGTATTTTGAAAATGGTGGGGATACTGGTGATAGCGGTGCTACCGGTGGAGCCGACTCTAGTACTGAAGGCGGTGCTGGTGCGGCGTTCGGTGGTGATCCCGGCCCCGGCCCTAGTAGTGGTGATCCCGGTGCCGGTGGAAGTGGGGTTGACGCTGGCGCTGCCGCCCAAGCCGCTGCTCAAGGTGTAGATAATGCTGTTGACGCAATGGCAGATATGCAAGCAGCCGCCGAAGCCACTCTAGGGGCACAGGTAGCCGCCGAAGCCGACGAGGCCGAAGCAACCCAAGCCGCAGAAACTATGGCTAATTTGCAATCCATAGCCGCAGAAATATCCAACCAAGCCGAAGAAAATGCTAAAACCGAAGCAATGGCTGCGGTCATGAGCGGTAAAGTTGAAGGATTCCCGGGGCCATCTCAAGAAGCACCGGGATTTTCATTTAATCTTGTAAACCCAATTAGTATGAACAAACCTCTTTTGGGGGTTTTTGACCCCGCTGTAACTATTGGAACACCCGTAGGAAAAGCCTCTTTTTCGATAGCAGATTTTGCTGCCCCTGCTATGGGAAAGGCTGCTCAAGCAGTAAATACGGGTGTAAACGTAGGTAGAGCAATGGGTTTTGCCGAAGGCGGTCTTGCCGCCGCTACTGGTGGTACTGGAATTGGCTCCAATGGGGCTAGTGATTCGTATAAATATGGGGGTAGGGTTATGAATTACGCACAAGGCGGCGAGGCTTATGGTCGAGGTGGCGACTCGATGTTGGTTCATATGAACCCACGAGAAGTTGCCGGATTACAGGCTCTAGCACGTTCAAACGGAACGAGCATGACCATTAACCCAAATACGGGTTATCCCGAAGCGTTCAACCTTAAAGCGCTGCTACCAGCCTTAATTGGACTTGGTTTAAACGCATTTGCCCCGGGAGTCGGATCTGCTGTTGGTCAAGCATTAGGGACTAGCAGTGCAGTCGGTACTGGCGTTGCGGTTGGTGGTGCCACTGCTCTGGGTACAGGAAGCCTCAAGAAGGGCATTATGGCTGGTCTAGGCGCTTATGGCGGGGCTGGTTTAGGAGAAGGTTTGGCAGGGTCTGGATTGGCTGGAACGCCACCACCAACACCCGGAATGGAAGGAGTGGCTGGATCTGGATTGTCTACAACCCCACCCCCAACAGATCCTTCTTTGGTTGGGAACCAATACTCTTTGTCTTCTGGCAACCCGTCTGGGTTTAACGCAGACCCAACAGATCCTTTATTCAAAAGCACTTCTAGGAGTTTAACTACCCCGACAAGTTTTACAAGCGCTAATATGGGAACAGGTGTTACAACTCCTTCTGTTTTCCCGCCACAGCCAGAAGTGTATGAAGTCATGGGTGCATCCCCCGGCGGTACAGGCGCAACTGTTTCTCCAAGCACTACTATGTCTAGTGTTACAAAACCCGGGCTAACTACCGGTCAAGCGTTTAAATACGGGTCAGCCGCTTTAACTCCAGCCTTGCAACCGGAGCCATTTGAGCCTCCAAAATCAAACGCCATGATTCGCCCGTATGACTTTGAATACAATCCACAAACCGGAGCGTATGACAGGCCAGCAGGGGATACAAGCGAAGCCGCATACTTTAGCCCAACCTTTACCGCCCGTGATCCATATTTAGCGGCGGCAGGCGGTGGTCTCATGGATTCAATGCGTAGTGTGGATTTTGATAAAGAAGACAACTACTACGCTGCTGGTGGTTTGACAGCGTTTAAACAAGGTGGTAGACCCAAGTCCCGTCCTTTGGTGGGAGAGGACTACTACAGGTTTATGGGTCGTGATGACACCATGCTTGGCACCGCAGAAAAGAACTTTGCGGGCGGTGGAACACCTCGTTTTTTGTCAGGCGGCGGGGATGGCATGAGTGATGACATTCCAGCCGTGATTGGAGATAAACAGCCTGCCCGTCTTGCTGACGGAGAGTTTGTAATTCCTGCCGATGTGGTGTCTCATCTAGGTAATGGATCTAGCAAGGCAGGCGCAAAAAGACTATATGAAATGATGGCTGATATTAGAAGAGAACGTACAGGAACCAAGAAACAGGCTCCTGCAATCAAGCCAAGCAAATTCATGCCAGCATGAGTTATGAGATAACAATAGAGAAGTTTGCTAGTACTTACAGAGAATTAGAGCCTTTATATAGACAGCATTACTCAGAAATGACTGATAGGTTGAAGGAGGCTGGAGTTGAAGTCTCTCCTTACAATCCAAGGCTTGATGAGTATATAAAGGCAAGTGAAGGTGGTTGGCTTTTAACTTTTGTACTAAGACATGAGGGAAATGTTTGCGGTTATAGCAACGTGTACATAACGAACGATATGCACAATCAAGACCTAATTGCCCAAGAAGATACCGTTTTTGTTCTTAAAGAACACCGAAATGGCATGGGCAGAAGGCTGATTAACTTCGTTCATGAGGAATTAAAACGTCGTGGTGTAAAGCGTTTAAACATTACGACAGCCACTGATTTGCGTGTATCAAAACTTTTATCTCGTATGGGCTACAAACACACTGCCCATGCGATGACTATCACTTTTTAAGGACAAGACCATGTGCTCTTCTTCGCCCCCGCCAGCCCCAAGTAATATTACGCAGACGACCATACCGGAATATGCCAAGCCATATGTTGAGAAACTATTAGGCAAGGCAGAGGCCGCTACTGAATCTCCGTATCAGACTTATGGCGGTCAAAGAATAGCCGGTCAAAGCCCGGAACAACAGGCTATTACTCAAAACATCCTTTCTCAAACCCAGCCCGGACAATTTGCCGCCGGTACAGGAATAGCAGGAGCGGGTGGTTTAAGCGCCTTGGGTGCCGGTTCTCAGTACACGGCTATGGCTACTGATCCTGCGGCACAGCAAGCCTTTATGTCACCGTATATGCAGAACGTGGTTGAACTGCAAAAGCAAGAAGCCATCCGTGATGCTCAGAAAGGGCAGTTGGGGCAAAACTTAGCCGCCGCCCGTCAGGGGACTTACGGCGGTGCCCGTCAACTGCTTGCCGGGACAGAGCGTGAGCGCAATTTACAAGAGCAACTGGCTAAGATTCAAGCCGCTGGCTCTCAGTCGGCATATGACCAAGCAGTCAAGGCACAGCAGTTTGCAACTCAGGCCAATATTCAAGGTGCTCAAGCCGCCACTCAAGCAGGGGCTACGTTAGGGCAGTTGGGTATAGGTCAACAGCAGACCTTTGGGGATCTTGCAAAACTGCAATCAGCCGCCGCCGCACAGGATCAAGCCGAGCGCCAACGTGCCTTGGATTTGCAGTACCAAGATTTCATCACCCAACAGCAGTACCCGTATAAACAACTTGGCTTCATGTCAGATATCCTACGGGGTAGTTCAAACCTAGCCGGTACGGGTGGTAAGACTGTTTACGAACAACAACCAAGCCTTTTGTCCCAAATCACTGGGCCGGGATTATTGGGTCTAGGTTTATACAGAGAGATGAACAGATGAACTTGATTGAAATCTCTAACCAACTAAAGGACGTTCCTGACCAGTTCCTGATGAAGGAAGTTCAGGCTCCTAGCGGTGCCTACCCTTCTTACTTGGTGATTTCTGAACTCACCCGCCGCAAGCGGATGCGTGAGAGCGCCCTGAAAGAAGCCCCAACTACAACGGTGGCACAGGATCTAGCAGACCCGGGCAGAGAACAGCGTCAGATGGCTATGGCACAAGCAGCCCAGCAGATGGCTGCACCTAGTTTAAACGCAGGCTTGGCAGCAGCGCCGCAGGCAATGGAATCTTTGGCGGCTCAAGACGCTATGGGAACTACCCCACCCGAAATGATGATGCCAGCCCAAGGTATGGCTGCTGGTGGCATGGTATCGTTTAAACAAGGTGGAGACGTGGTTCGTGCTTATGATGGATTGCCTGAATATATGTATGACTCAACCCAAGGCGAATCTTCTATTCGTGGAATTGTTCCACGCTTGGTAGGTCTTTTAGATGTGTTTAAACCAACTCAAGAATCAATTGGGGCAGAAGAACGCAGAGAAGAGGCTTTAAGAAAACGTGAAGACGCTAGAGAAAGGGAGATGTCATCTATTCTTTCAAGCAAAGGAAAAGCATCTGATGTTGCTGAGGCTCCTCCACCCCCTGCGGCGGCTCCTGCAATACCTCCGTTTACTATGGCTCCGTATAGGCCTCGTGATATTCCTATGCCAGTGCTCCCTACAGAGCCTACTGAGCAACAGTTAGATAGAGCGGCTACATCAAGACAGGCAAAGTATAAGGAAGACGTGCCTTTCCGTCTTGGTTATCTAGAGAAGGAAATGGCTGATCGAGCCAAAGAAATGGCTGGTCGCAGAGAATCTAATATCAATGAAGCCCTGATCCAAGCGGGTCTTGGAATCATGGGTTCTAAGTCTCCAAGGTTCTTACAGGCCGTGTCCGAGGGTGGTACGGCAGGATTAAGAGCATATCAACAGGGTGCTAAAGACATACGTGCTAGCGAGGATTTACTTCGTCAGTCTAAGATTGACTACAACAAGGCACAGATGCTTTATGACCAAGGTAAGTTTAATGAGGGTGATAAAGCAAGACAGCAAAGTATTGATGAATACAAGCGTGGTATGGAAAGGGCTAACACCCAAGACGCTATGATCACTAGAAGGATAGCCACTGAGCAACAAGACCGTGCTAACTATTTGGCAGATCAAAGACTTGGTTTAGAACTGTCAGAAAGACCGGCAAGGATGGGTCTACTTCAGGCTCAGACAGATGAAGCCCGTACCAGAGCGCAAAGTCTTGCACAAGGAAAGGCTCCTACCTTTGAAGAGTTAACTCTTGCAAGAGCAGAGGCGGCACGTAGATTGGGTATCGATAAGGTAGATCCTAAAGACTTGGCTCAAAGACAACGTATAGACCAAGAAACTGCTAATGTTCTTAAAGCGCTAGGTAAGTTTTATTCTCCGACACAGACAGCACCACAAAATCGTGGAACTTTATAAATGGCTTACAGACTGGATTTGCCCGACGGTTCTTTTGTAACCGTTCAAGACGATGCCAAGCCTCGTTCTGTCGCACTAGCAGAAGCAAAGTCTAAATTTCCAGATGCCTTTCCTGCCCCTCCGGGCATAGGGCAACAAATTCTTGGCCTCCCGGCAGAGATCGGTAAGGGTTTTGTCCGTGGGCTAACGGTTGATCCTATCTCTGGTGCCGCATCCACTGTTTACACAGGTGCTCGTGCCGCTGGCGCAGACCTGACTCCGTTTGAAAAGACTGCCGTTGGTAAAGGTCTTGCCTCGGCTCAGACCGCACTGGCTCCAAGTGATGAGGGTTTGATTACCCAGTTTGGTAGTGGTCTCGGTTCCCTGCTTTCTTACATCCCGGGCGGTATTTTAAAAGGTGGTATTGGCCTTGCCGCTAAGTTAGGTCAAGCCGGTGGTGTTGGTGCAGAAGAGGCTAGATCCCGTGCTGAACAAGCCCGTCTAGAAGGGCAGGCAGACGCTACAGCGGGGCAGGAGTTTGCGGCTCAACTGGGTGGTACAGCGGTTGGATTTAGCGAGTTAGCGCCAGTTAGATTACTAACCAAGCCTATTGAACAGATTCTTCGTGGGGTTCCAAAGTCTCAGGCTGATCTGATTGCACCGGGACTATTTAATAGCGCAAAGAGGATGGTTGCTACCGGCGGGGTAGAAGGTCTCCAAGAGGGCATGGCAAACATCGCACAAGACCTTATCGCTAAGGGTATCTATAACCCCAATCTAGAGGTGGGTGAGTCTGCGCTTGGTGATGCCGCTATGGGCGCATCGATTGGTGCATTTGCTCAGGGTGCTATTGAGTTGGCTACCCGTGGTAAACGGGGTCAGTTATACGAGCAACTCAAGACACAAGAGAGATTAAAAGAAGAGGCTGAACAACAAAGGATTGCACAGCAACAGCAGGCAGTTATTGCCGCCCAAGAGCAAGAGAAGATGGGTCAGGCTATGGGAGCCTTGGGTGCTACGCCTCAGATAGATCCCACTACAGGAAAGCCTGTTCTATTGCTTGGTGCCCCAGCCAAGGAAGTTAACCTACAAGACCCCTTGGGTATCCGGTTTGATGCAAATGACCTCAGTCCCAAGGTTGTCAACGATATCAACAAGGCACGTAAAGAGCGTGGCTTGCCTGCGATTGATCAGTTTACGGTTGAGGATCTCTATGACCTTGCACCGAATAAGAACGCTATTAGTGAACTGCTTGGCAGGAAGATGGGGTATGACGAGTCCGTATCAGTCACTCCTAGAAATATCTTTGACATTGCTGTTTCCAAGAATATTGATGTTCAAGACCCGGGGTTTGCAGAATTCTTAACCCGAACAACAGGGACTCCTGATATTAGAAGGATGACCCCTCAACAGTTGTTTGCGGCGCAACAATCCATCTCTGCTTTGCCTGACTTTACAGAGTTAACAAAACTTCCCACAGGAAGTATTGCAACGGTTTTTGATGAAAAAACATACAACAAGACAATTAATGATCTCAAGAAAACCGTTCTCAACACTGGGCCACTTGGGAAAGAGGCTACGGTTCAGGAGATTATGGACTTCTCGGGGCTTACGAACCCTAAAGATGCGGAGCGTTTACTACAGACGGCGATTCAACGTGGTGATTTATCTGCCTCTCCCACTAGGGGGACTGTAGGGACTAGTATCAATATCTCTGTCCCATTCGTTCCCAAGAGCGTGGTTCCGGGGCCAGACATTCGCCGTGGCGACTTCATGGAGTCCGAGAAAGTTGGTTACGACATTGTCTCGGAAGATGGAACGTTTAAACAGTTCCGTCCCACTCTGAGCGCTGCGGAAGATTTAGTTGCAAAAGCCAATCAAAACCGTGAGACCAAGGTTGCCCGGATAGCCGGTGAGATCGACAGAGTCTCCTCAGGTATTGAGTTAGATAAGCAAAGACTAGGCCAACTTCAAGAGGTTGGGGAAGAAGGCTCTGCCGAGTACAAGAGACTTCAATCCAAGATCCAGAAGCAGGAAGTCAACTTAGGCAATTTAAACAGCAAGATTCAGTCTGTCTCCCAGCCCTTGCAAATCAAGGCCAAGGAGAAGCCTAGGTCTCGTACCGGCTATACCCTATTTGATAACGGCAAACCGATTGGCACCTATCCCACCAAGGAAGATGCTGACATTGCCGCTATCCAAAGTCTGAGTGATGAGCAGTTAGATGGGGTAATTAATGCCGCCCCAAGGTCTGATGTAGAAGGTGCCCTAGAGGAACCGTTTGGTAAGCAACAACTCCCGACAGGCACTATCCGAGGTGCTACTCCACGTCGTTTATACATTGAGGCGACCAGAGAGAAAGAGCGTCGGTTTAGACAGCAAGCCGGTCTTCCTCCCCTTGCCGCACCTGTAGAGATCAAGATCACCGGAGACGCTCAAGCGGCGGCTGAGAAACTTCGTGCTATTGGACTTACCGCCCGCTTCATGCCCGAGGTTGAGAAGGAAGTACCCGAGATCAATAAACGTCTGCGGGCAGTCTTGGATAAGTTGGGATTGCAGGAAGTACGTTTAAACATCATTGAAAGCCTGTCAGTCAAAGGGTTTATTATCGATGGCCCGGACGGCAAACCGATGGGCTTTTATCCCCAACCTCAAGCAGGCACCCCGAAGTTCAAGGAAGTCATGGCAGTCCTCAAAGATGCCAAGGCAAAGGGTTTAAACGTCAGGGAAGGCGTGTCTTCTGCCAACGGCTCCTATGTAGCCCAACTCATTGAGATTGCCCTAGATTCGGCAAACCCAATCCGTGCCACACGTCACGAGGCACTCCATGCCCTAAGAGACTTGGGCTTCTTTACTAAAGAACAGTGGTCTGTCCTTGAAAACAAGGCTAAGTCTGAATGGATGAAGAAGTACAACATCGCCCAACGGTATGGTGGTCTTGACTACGATTCTCAGATAGAAGAAGCAGTCGCTGATGCCTTCTCAGACTTTGATCAGACCCAGCCTCCTGCGGGATTGGTTGGGGCTTTATTCCGTAAGATCAAGACATTCTTTGAGGCTTTGGGTAATGCGTTACGTGGCTCTGGCTTCCAAACCGCAGCCGACGTGTTTACACGGGTTGAGGAAGGAGGTTTAACCGGGCCGGGAGCAACAACCGCCGGAGAGACAAAACTCTCTCTTCAAGAACCCGTTAGTCCACTGGCACAGTATGTCGCTCCTGAGGACGCAGAAGGCAGACTTCGCCGTCGTTTAGGTCGTGCAGAAGGCGTGGGCGCTCCGTCAAATGACCGGACAGTATTTGGCAAGGGCAAAGAAAAGTTAATCATAGGAAAGATCACTCCACAGGATTGGAAAGAACGTGTCCAAAACACGATGTCTGCCCCTGAGATTGAAGACGCTCGCAATTGGTATCAGCAACTTAATGACTTCTTTACCCCGGTATTTGGTGAGCGGGCTTCGGAGTTCTCTCTAGCATGGCTTTTGTCCCAACAACGGGCTAGTCCTACCAAGGGATTCACTGATGTTCTACGGGCTTCGGACATAGCCGAGAACAAGTTACGCATCAAGAAAGCCGGTTTAAACGAGAAGTCTCTGGTAGCAGCGCTCAAGGGTGAAGTCCCTGAGGGTGGTATTGGTGCCAAGTTGATGGACTTTGTGGACAGCGAGTTAGGCAAATCTCTCCGTACCGTCATGGGGGATAAGAAAGAAGGCCGTCAGCCTGCCGCCATCGATGTATGGGCACAGCGTGATATTGGCTTTATCGATGACACTGTCAAGGAGTTTGTAGCCAAGAAGTTTGGTAAAGATGCGGCTGACACACTGGATGTAGATACAGCCCGATTTGGCGAACCTCAGTATGAATACGGGGTGGACTTCTATAACGACGTAGCGCAATACCTAAACCGTCAGAAGTATATGGGCGGTGGATGGACAGCCCGTGAGGTTCAGGCTGTGGGCTGGGTCAATATGCAGATATTCATGGGCGTTAAGCCTGAGTTTGTGCGGGATATCGTGAATGGTAATACCCGCCGTGTATCGATTGGGCTAGCCCCGGGCACAGGATCTGTTATGACAGGTCGTTTGATGGGCAAAGAGATCCCCATCAAGGACGCTCAGAACATCATTAATGACCTAGCCAAGATATCTAATATCAAGGTTACCCAAAGTCTTGACGGGATCGGTGCTTACCTGACCTACGTAGAAGGATCGATTCAAGTAGACGCAGTTGGTTCTCCCGAGTCCGTGGATTCCTTTATGGACATGATTGGGTATGTCTTCCAACAGACGGAAGTCATCAACACAAGACCTCTAGCATCAGGTAAGAACTCCGCAATCGATATCTTGTCACCCAGTTTAAACAACCAGAGTAAAGCAGTCGAGTTCTTCACCGAGTATCTAAAGGCTATGCCAAAAGATAAGAATGGCGATCCAATCGCTCCGGGTTTCCAACAAGTAAAAGTTGATGGCGTTCCCGGTATTCGTTTGGTAAACTTTGGTGGCAAGTGGAACAAGAAACAATTAGAGGCTCTTGCAAAAGCATCTGAGGTTGCTGAAGCCGCCACAGGAATTAAAGAAGCACAGTTTGTAGACATGAACGTTCAGTTTACATCTACAGCAAATGATTGGGTTAAGTACCCGGATGGAGATCAATATGTTGATTCGCTCCGCAACAGAGGACGATTACAAGAAGCGCAACTTCTACGAGATCAGTTCCCTCCAACGAGGTTCGACCTCGCAGGAGACGGGACAATCAACTGGCGACCAAGACTTGAATACGAACCAAAATTCTCCCTTAGATCTGATGAACTTATCGGTAGACCCGGCATTGGCGGCGGTATCTCAATACGAGAGCAACAGCCAAGCGCCCAATCCTACGATGCCGTCCACTACGGAAAGCAACGAGTAAACAACCTAGCCGGTTCCATGTATGGAACTGGCATCAAGGGCGCAGAAGCACAGCGTCTTTCTGAATCGACTGACCCCCGTATACGTGAACGGGCTTATTTCTATATCCCGTACCCCAATGGACGTATGCCAATGCCCGAAGCAGGTCTGGGCAACGAAGTCCACATACAACGTTTAAACAATCTACTAGGCCCCAGCCCGGAGGCGCAAGCCTTATCAAGAGCGGCTCGTACCCCTGACGGACAGTTTGATGCCAACGCATTTGAATCCTCTGTGATCGATGCAGGATACGATGGGTATGCCATACCGGATATGGGAATGGCTGTTGTGCTTGGGGCAGATGTTCCTGTACAGCCCCGTGGCACCCGTCAGGAAATAGAAGAGCGTCCCGAGGAAGGCAAGATCCAAATCGGTGATCGCAAGTATTCTCTGCGCCAGACAGATACCGATGAGTTTAAACAGTGGTTTGGCAAGAGTCAGATAAAAACTCTGCGTGGTGAACCAATGCGTATGTACCACGGCACAGCCCGGGACATATCAGAGTTCAGACCAAAACAAGCCAATGCAATCTTCTTGACTTATGACCCTCGATTTGCTGAAGGGTTTGCTGATAGGTCTGAAGATTTTATGGTTTCAAAATTATTTAAAACTTTAAGCGCAGAAGAACAACAAAGTTTAAGAAAACAATCTGAAAAAATCGCTGCTAAAAACAAAACAAATTCAACTGATGAATTAAGAGATTTAATAAGAGTAAAACTCCCAACTCGTTCAAATGTAATGCCTTTGTACGTTAGAGCAGAAAATCCATTTGATTTTGAAAATAAATCTCACGTTGATAATTTAACATCTTATCTTAAAGATAATGTTCCAGAAATCAAAGATATGGATGGTTCAATATTAAATTTAAGCGATGTAATTAAATCAGTTAAAGAAGGCAGATGGACGGCAATTGAATCACAGGGTGTTCAAGATGCAATAAAATATTTAGGATTTGATGGTTTTTATGTGATAGAGGGTGCAACAAAAAATCTTGCCGTCTACGATCCAAATCAAATTAAGTCGGCGATTGGCAACATTGGCACGTTCGCCCGTGATAACAATGACATTCGTTATTCCATAGCACTTGGAGCGATTGAGCCATCCACATCTTTGATTCCTGATGTTGGCGGTAACCCCAACGGTATTCTTGGTTTCATGCCCGATAGACTTGGTGGCAAACCTATCCGTATGTTAATAGGTACTCACAATGATCTAGTGCCTGAGTTAGATAACGAGCGGATGCGCCGTCCTCAGTCCTACGGTGCCAACCACATATTGAATCGTGTATTGTCTGACCCCTCCCGCATCCCCGGTGGTGCTGAGGAATTGCTTGAGAAGATTGTAAAGACTGCCCAAACGACGGCACAGAAATACAATCGGATCTTCAAAGAAGGCAATATGTTCATTATCTATGACGGAAGAAACTCTTTGATTGTTTCTCCCGAAGACGATGCAATGTCTATCGTGACAATGTACGTACAGAATCAGCCTGAGCGCCGGTATGGAAATGCTGTGTTCTCAGGCCGTGCGCCGTCCATGCCACAAGAGTTTGTTGAGCCTATCCGTGGAATGGATGTGGTGGCAGGCGAAGGTCGGGTTCAGATAAAGCCATCTGAGGTTAAGGTAATCAAGCCATCCAAGGTGCTTGAAGTTTCCCCGGTCACAGAGATGGCACCTACCAAGGCAGGAACACTTGGAGTTAAGAAATTATCTTTAGTTGAGCCAATCGATACAGATACGGCACAGCGTATCCCACAGGATACATTCAATGTTGATCCCAATACATCTAGAGATAACTTAATCTATCTGTTGCAAAACAAACAGATTGACCTAAAACGGGTGATCGATGGAATCCGTAGCGCAGGAAAAGACATTGCCGATAAATGGAATGCATACCTGAAAGAGGAACTTTTCCACGGACGTTCTGCTACACGAATAAAATTCTTTATGGATCGGGAACTTCAGCCGTTGCTCAAGAAGATGGAGAGTTCAGACATATCTCTTGATCAGATGGATGAGTATCTTCTTGCCCGTCATGCTCCTGAGGCTAACTCCTACATCAGATCAATCAACCCTGATCCAAATGCTAATGCTGGGATGTCTGATCAAGAGGCGGCTAACTACATGAACTCTCTGCCTGCCCCACGACGTGCGGCACTTGAGAGGATTGCTAAAGATGTAGACGCAATCACCAAAAGCACCCGTCAATTGATGGTGGACTACGGTCTTGAAGATCAAAAGACTATTGATACATGGGAAAGAACGTATAAGAAGTACGTTCCTTTGTTCCGTGAGGAAACTGAAGGTAACCCGATCAGCACTGGTCGTGGCTATCAGATCCGTGGATCAACCACAAAACGCCGTATGGGTTCTACCCGTAGCGTTGTTGACGTTCTTGCAAACATTGCAATGCAACGTGAGAAAACAATTGTTCGTGGTGAGAAAAACCGTGTTGGTAACTCTCTATATGGATTGGTTCTTACCAACCCGAACAAAGGGTTTTGGGGGGTTATTGATCCGGGCAAGGTAAATCGACAGACACTTCGCAATGAATTGATTGGTCTTGGTATCGATTCTGCTGAAGCAGATCAGATGGTCAATGAGATGTCTTCTAGACCCTATCAAAAGACTATCGATAAGGCTACTGGATTAGTCGTTCAGCGTATACCGCCAAGTTGGGCTAAGGCTGAGAACATTTTTGTAACAAGGATCAACGGTCAAGACAGGTTCATTGGTTTCAATAAGAACGATGAACGTGCCATGCGTATGGCAACTACCCTGAAGAATCTAGACGCACAGCAACAAGCAGAAGCGATCAAGATGATGGGCACAGCCGGTGACTATTACAAGGGAACGATTAACGCCGTAGGCAAGGCAACAAGGTTCTTCGCCTCTGTCAATACCCAGTACAACCCTGCGTTCGGTATCTATAACTTGATGCGTGATATTGGAGGTGCTGTACTGAACCTTCAAAGCACACCGCTCAAGGGTAACGAACGTAAGATCATCTCTGATGCATTCGGATTGATTAAAGATATCTATTCTGATCTTCGCCGTCAGCGTCAGGGATTGCCTGCTGATTCTAAATCGGCACAAATCTTTGAAGAGTTTGAGTTAGAGGGTGGCAAGACAGGATATAGAGATCTGTTTGAAGATTCTCAAAGTCGTGCCGAACAACTCCAAAAAGACTTAGAAGATTTCAAATCCGGTAAGCCACTCAAGGGTAAAGGCAAGGCAGTCATGCGTTGGCTGTCAGATTTCAACGATTCGATTGAAAACGCTATCCGGGTATCGGTCTACAAGAATGCCCTTGACAAGGGTATATCTAAAGAAAAAGCGGCAAGTCTTGCCAAGAACATCACCGTAAACTTTAATCGTACCGGTGCGATGTCGAGGAACTTCCAAACCCTGTATGCGTTCTTCAATGCATCCGTTCAGGGTACGACACGTATTGCAGAGACACTGTTTACACCTGATGGGAAACTATCTCCAACTGGCAAGAAGATTGTCATGGGCGGTATCACCCTTGGGTTAATGCAGGCGGTTCTCCTAGCGATGGCTGGTCTTGATGATGACGAGGTTCCTGACTTTGTTAAAGATAAGTCGTTCATCATTCCTTACGGCGATGGCAAATACCTTGCAGTGCCGATGCCCCTTGGCTACAACATCATCCCCGGCTTTGGTCGCCGTGTGATGGAGTTTGCAATGTCTGATGACAAGAACGTGGGCAAGAGCGTATTTGAAACAGCCAATATGATTATCGATGGGTTCAACCCATTAGGTAGTGCGACGTTCGTGCAGACTTTGGCACCCACTATCGCTGACCCAATCGTGGCACTCGCTGAGAATAAAGACTTCACCGGCAAACCAATCGCCCGTGAGGACATTAACAGCCTAGTACCAACTCCGGGATATACACGTAAATCTCAGAATGCTTCTGCGATTACCGAGGCTCTTGCATACGGTATCAACCTTCTGAGCGGCGGGACAGAGTTTAAACAGGGTGTTATCAGCCCGACTCCAGACCAGATCGAATACTTGGTCGGTCAGGTCTTCGGCGGTGTTGGTCGTGAAGCAATGAAGGTGGGACGTGGGTTAGAAGCCTTGGCTACCGGGGAAGAACTCGCTACCTACAACATACCGATTGCCGGTCGTTTGGTGGGCAACATCCAACAGAAAGCCGCTCAGACGGGTAGGTTCTACGACAACATCAAAGCACTCAACGAGCATCAGGCAGAGATTGAAGGTCGTATGGCTAGAGGCGAGGACATCACTGAGTACGTCAATGAAAATCCTGAAGCCATGCTGTATCAACTTGGGGACAAGACATACAGCAAGATCAGCAAACTACGTCAACTTAAGAAAACTCTTGAGGAATCCGGGGCAAGTAGGGATCAGACAAAGGCAATCGATGATGCCATGTTAAACCTTATGGTTTCTCTGAATATGTCGTATAACTCAGCAAGACAGCAGTAAACTAACCTTGGGCTTTGGGTAACTGAGGTTCGGGAGTTGTACACACACTGCCTCCCGCTTCGGCGGGGGGCCTCCCATACATTGAATGGGATTTGTTCTTGATGCAGTTTACGCACTGCGCCCCTATACGCTTGCCGTTTAAACTAAATTTGGCAACCATCTTCTCATCGGGGTAAAAGCCTCCGCATTTAAAGCAGTATTTCATTTCAATAAGTCCTTGACTTCTTCTAAGAGTTCCTCTTCTGTAAACCCGTGATGTTTTGGAAAGCCTTTAGTGCCTAGACCGTGTACGCCAGTTCCACCTCGATGGTGTTCGGGGCATAACGGAATTGTATGAAAATGGCTTGATCTCCCCCATCCTTGCCCTGCTCTGATATGGTGAACTTCAGCAGGCGTTCCAATGTAGTCCAATCGTCTGCACACAATGCACCCGAGTTCTGCGACTTTACGTAGGTGATCTTTCTCATCTTTCTTCATAACTCCACTAAAGTCCATCGGTCTAATGGCACGACAAAAAAGTCTTCGTTTTCGCAGTGCTTATTGTTTAAAAGTTTTATTTCTGATTCCAATATTTTAACTCCCGAACACCACATAGCCTTCTTGAGATCAGACCTAACAGAGAACAGAAACGTTGTGTTTAGAAGGTTAAAAAACTTAGCCTTTCTCCCCGGCACATGAACCGTGCTAAATGGAAACTCGTCCGTCCAGTTATGCCTCCTCTCAACCTCGACATAACTCATGACTTCTTGCCCCCACATACAGACTAAGTCCACATCATATTGACCGCCCTCCTCTACGGTAACCCCCCAGTTCTTGGAGATGTAGTCACTTACCGCCAACTTAGCGGGTAGGTCATCTTGCTGATGCTGTTCCTTGGAGAATGGCTTACGCACTGTTTAAACGTTGAGATGGCTGACGGCTTGGCGGCAAAACTCCGGGGAGTACTTGGCATATACCCGTTCAGTGATAGCCGTGGAGGAATGCCCAAGCAATCGGGAGATCTGTGGCATCGGCACGTTCTTCTGAGCCAACTGCGTAGCCACCGTGTGCCTCAGGATATGAGGAGTGATATCTAGACCGCAGGCATCCATGATCTTTTTCCAAGACCTACGGAAGTCTTCCACCCTCTTGCCGTTCCTATGGATGACGTGGGCACAAGACTTATCTAGCCCCAACAAAAGGCTTCTCAGAGACGATGACATGGGCACCACGCCCCTCCTTTTCCTTCGGTGAGCATAGGGCATGGACGGGTCATTAAAGTCCACCAAGCCGGTTTGAAAGTCCACTTGATCCCATTTCAAGGAAAGGATTGCCTCTAGCCTCTGACCGGACATCAGGGCGATCCTAATAAATGTATCGACTTCAGGGTATGGCTTTGATGCGTCAAGAAGACTTTCAATCTGAGCGTCAGTTAGAAACTTAGACCGTGGAGGAGGGGATGGTAAACGCTCTACTGCTGGCAGGAAGTCAATGTCACCACGTTTAAACGACCAGCGCAACGCAGCCTGAAGCACATTGAGTTCTCGGTTGATGGTGCCTGCCGATACCTTGCGACCATCTATGTACTTTGAAACTTGTTTGGGTAGATCCCTCACTGTACTTTTATACAGCGGGGATAAGTTCTTGATAGCGATCAGTGCCCGTTTATGACTGACCGTCTTTTCCAAATGTTTTCCATAAGCCTCCAAGATTTTTTGAATCATCAATGCACCTTTGGGTAGGCCAAGTCTTTAACAAGGGCACCAAAGATAGTCCTAAGACCACCCAAGGTCTCAGGATCTCTGATTTGTTCAATTAGTTCAGCAATCCGAATGATGATTGCAAGTTTCGCTTCTATTGACAAATCATTCATTTTAGATTGCCCCCTGATTTAAGAATGTCACCACCGTACACATACGTACCCACGTGTTCTAGTTTGATAAATGGGTTAGCGTAGATCTTGCCACCGTGCTTGCGCCACAGATCGCAGAAGTGATAGTCTTCAGATAGCAATGCGCCTGTATCATCAATGCTTGTAGCAAAGAACTCATGTGTTAAAGGCTTAATGTACTCACCGTTTTCTTTGTGAGTAGAAACTCGGTAAGTGGGCACGTGGGGCATGAGATCTTCAAACACTTTGCGCTTGATCAGCATGAACCCAGTACCGCCGTGACGCACTTCGATAACCCCATCAGAATCAGATTCTTGTACCTGTCCTGTCATGTTAAACACAAACGCACCGCCATAGTCTTGTAGGTTTTCTTTACCCAACTTAGCCGCTTTACCAACTTGCTTCCAATCAACTTCTTTTTTGGGGTATATGCCGCAAATAATGTCTCTATCAGCCGCCATTAATTGCGCCACCGCAGTGCCGTCAAACGAAATATCAGCATCAATGAACATTAAGTAGTCCATACCCTTTTCTAAAAACAAACGGGTTAACTCGTTACGTGCACGGGTAATCAGGCTCTCATTCATCATCTGCGCCCAGTACACAGGAACACCAACCTGTTTCATTTTGTTTATTGTGCCAAGTAAACCCGCTACGTAATGCCCTGTACACATCCCGCCATACATCGGCGTAGCAACCATTAATGATGGGCGACCATGTTTTTGTTCTTGCTGTAAAGGTGTTTCGTTCCAATCAGTCATACTTTCCTCACTATAAGTTGATACCCGGAATGGGCGATGGTTAATTCATCCTCAAACATATTTACAAACGCATCCACCGCAACTTTGGGGCGTTGCAACAGAGTGAACCCTTGGGGCTTCCATGCGTAGTCATCAAACACCATGAAGCCTTTTGGCTTTAGCAAAGGCCAAGCCATGCAAGCATCAGTCAAAACATCTTTGGCTAAATGCGATCCGTCAATGTAGATGAAGTCAAACTTTAACTTTTCACAGATTAAAGATGGAATCCATTGAGTGGACAGACCCTTCAGTTTGCTTACTTTACGTTCAGGAAACGCTTCACGCACAGTTAAAATGTTGTTGTGGAATCGTAATTCTGTGCCTTCCATATCTTCGGGCGTGTGTTCAGCACCACCTTCCCATGTATCGATGCAGTAGATTTCTCCACCATCTTCTATCATGTTCTCGATAGTCCATACGGCAGACCTCCCCTCAAACGATCCAATCTCTAAGAAGTTCTTTCGTGCGGGTAAATGCGGAATCAACTGCCCCCAAACACCGGGAGACCAACTAAACCAATCTTTTGTGTATTGGTAATCACTCATTCTTTAACCCTATAAAATTTTTTAGATCCCATTCTTACCAAGTCTGCAATACCGCTCTCAACAAACCTATTCAATGTACGAGCCACTTTGTTCTCATTAACAATCCATGCTTTTGCAATTGTTCTAGCCTGAACCGGGGTCTTCTTGTGTGAGCATAAATATCCCCACACCTTTTCTTCAAAGTTGGTCATCTCAACTGCCATTGTCTATCCCCTTATCCCTCTTGCTTCCCATAGCACCTGACCCAATCGATGCAGTATTTCTTCTAATTGTTTTTTGTTTTCGTTATACAAACGCTCAGATAGATAGAAAAAGCAGGCGGCCTTCCCGTCATCGAAATCCATGTGTACAGAATCAAGTAACTGACTGACCTCATCAAACCTGTAGGACAACTCATCAAGGTCATTGCTTATTTGCCATGCCCCATTAAGTAGTTTGTTTAAATCCTCTGTCTTAACTAAGGTCATCGACGGGGATTTTTTAGCGGCTTTTTTCTTCATGTTTTCTTCTCCTTTAGTTTGGCTTATAGTCGGGTTCCATTACCCTTGTTTCTATTAGCACAAGGCCACACTTGTTTCAGTGCATCGGTAACTAACATATCTGCGGTCTTATGGCGTATGCCGGGATTGGCTTCGATGTAACTCTTTGCTACATCCCTGACCTGACCATTAGTTACACCGGCTGGCGGACAACTAAAGACGTGTTGCTGGGCATCGCTTACCCCTGCCACATACCCAAGGGCAAACATCCTTTGAACTACCTCATCACTATTCATCTTTGACAACAAATCGTTACCCGAAAGAAACTCAGCACTTGCCATGCATGGTACAAACAGTAAACCAACAATTAGTTTTTTCATGTTCAATCCCTATTTAAAGAAACCAAGATTAAATTTACTGTCAATGGATTGATAAATGTAACTATCAATACCAATCCGCTCTGCCTCTTTCCTGTCCTCTATCTCATTGCACAAGTCTGCACATTCAATAGCGGTCTTCTGTGTTGACAGTTCCCATGCACGTTTCCAAACTCCCCAAAACGATGGCAGTTTTTCAGGGGTACCCCCTGTGTACTTCATAAACTCTTTCTCAATATCTATCTCACTGCTTTCCAATATCCTCATTTTTTAGCCCCAAGTCTAAAGATAATCTTTCTGTTTGATCCTTGTAGTAGTTGCATCTTTCCCTGCACGAATCCAATTGTTTACGTAAAGATTGGATCTCCTGCACCGCCCTGTTCACTAACAACTTCGTTCGTGGAGTTCCGTTTGTCAGTAAAGTTACTATGTCGTCCATTCCTGAACCTTTCTATTTCTTCACATACCAACTCTGCAAAAGATTTGCCTGAGGGGAACATCATCTGCGCCCCCTTTGTTTTCTTGACCAACTCCATAGCCATGTTTAAACCATCTGCAAATCCGTTGTTGTAAGGATCTTCATTACCACTCATTCTCATTCGGATACCTTCTCTTGCAATCTGAGACATTGTGGTTCTTGTTTTCTTGGCATAGATTTTTAAACTTGCCAACTCCTTGGATTCCACATAGATCATGACCGGAGCAACAGTTTTAAAACGGGACATCTTTGTCTCTCCATTTTATAAATTCTTGATACAAAGAATCGAATGCGGTCTGTGCGGTCTTGTTACCGTTGAGTTCCGTGCGTGACGATATTCCACAAACCTCATAGATCACACGGGTAGCATCGGCTTCTGTTGCCTCTACCGCATAAAAGGTTTGAACATATTCTTGGAATTGTTTATCACGGCAGACAATCCCTGCTTGCTTTACACGGTTCTTGACCGGAGTCGCCGTCTCGTCATCGTTTAAACGAGCCATTGCCACCATGTACCGGGCACCGACAAAATCTCTGAGCAACTCCTCAGGGATCTCATCGGGATGAATCTTGACGGTCAACACATATCCTGTCGCATCCTGCTTTAGCGCAACCTTCAGGGCTTCAAATTGTAGGGCGTTCATTGCGAACCCTTGATCCCTAATTGATTCTCAAGATATGAGATGACTGCCCTGAATCCAATTATTTGATGGCGCATATTCACGTTCTCAAGTTCTTTGCGATCGATGATTTCTTGTAACCGCTGTTGTTCCCTGTGACAAACCTCTAGGGCAAACTTAGTCTGCGTAGAAAGAGTTTTCTGTCTAGTGGGTTTCTTTTTAGAAAGGGTCATCTTCTGCCTCCGGTGCTTTTTGTACAGGCTTATCTTCTTTAAGGCTCACCGATAGCGATAAGAACGAGGTGCCCTTGGCTGATGTCTTTTTCCAACCCGCTAGTTTTAGGCTGTACTTACCTTCGCCAATCCCAAGCGTCTTGAGATCAACAAGAATGTCACCCTGATAGTCAGGAGCCTTTGGATTTGTTTTGACGGTATTCGCAAAAAATGCACCGCTATTAACGTATTCTTTCATGTGTTATTCCTCTTTTAATTTAGTTTTTAATGTGGCGAAATGGTCTTGCAATAACTTAAATTTTTCCTTGTCGTTATTTTTCAAACCATCAATCGCAGGCTGATTTACTTTCCACAACGACTGCAATTCACTTAATGATTTACAGGAATCCCCCCAACTGATCATCGAATCAACCAACAATTGGTGATCGTTTGAAATAGAGACACCTTTCTTTTCTTCTTTGATTTCACTGTTATCTTCAACCTTGATCGGTGCTGATGAATCTAATCCATCGTGCTCGACTATCTCTAAAGCAGTGACCCAAAGATAACGGCGAACGTATGTCTCAACAGCGCCCAAGTTCTGAACGGGGTGACAACCTTTTAACGATGCCTCGCTCATTGGACTTGTGATGTAGATACGGTCTTCAGGTTTTTCGTTATTAACAATCTCCATTGTGGCGATGTCTGTTTCAAAACGAATCACAGATGTAAGACCAACTTCCTTGAAAATCTTTAATGCAGGGACTACAAAATCTGCTAACTCAAAATAATAATAGTTAGCAAACTTGTTATGACCTGACTTCTTAATCTCAGCACTGTGAAACTTCTCACGAGCCAAGTTCAGTTTTTGGTACACATTCATGGATTCTCCTTATCATTGGGGAGGGTTCCCCCTCCCCGGTTCATTACTGACTTACTTTGAATTCAGTGATCATGAACCGCCCATACGTGGGACGGAAATCACCAACTCCAATTAGTTTGCCTGCTGTATTGAGAACATCTTGGAACAAAATAGGATCGATGTATTCAGGGGTGAGAACCTGAAAATCAATCTTAGCGATCCAACCCGCACAGAATGCGGGACGTGTTCTATTAATGCCTGCACGTTGAATCATTACACGCCTTGTATCTAGGTAATCCCAATGGGTTGTACCAAGACTAGCAAGGGGGGTAAGTGTAACAATCCCCGCCTTAAACAGATCCATTGCCGACTTCCGGGGCGAACGGGGATCTTGTTTAAACTTTGCCGCTGTGATAATTGCCTGACGGAAATACTCCCCCGGTACGCAGATCTCATCTTTAGTGTTCCTCCAAACATAAGATTCGATATCGTCCGTTTTCTTTGCTTTTGAGTTTTTTGCCGCACTTGCTTTGGCATCAACAGATTCACAATTCCACCGATGGAAAAGCATATCGGCAGAACCTTCCACTGTTGCATGAACCGCATATGGCAAACTATTTTCAATGATGGTATTACCACCGTCAGTTACTTCTCCAACTACTTTTAAGTTACTTTTCTTCATGGCTAACTACTCCTTTTTAAGTTATAAAAAACCACGCCTTACCTCACCACACCAGACCATGCCTCGCCTTGCCACGGCCTACCGCACCATGCCAAGCCTCGCCTTGGTCTAATTTTTTCAAAGCATCCTTTTGCAAAGATGAATTAAAAAACCATGCCGTACCTTGCCTGACCCAACCATTCCCTGCCCCGCCAAACCCATCCTCACCGCACCATGCCCCACCCCACCTTGCCAAACCGAACCCCGCCCCGCCTGTCCATGCCGTACCAAGTTAATTTTTTTAAAAAACTCTGTTGCCAAAGTAAATTAAAAAACCATGCCCCGCCTTGCCGCACCATGTCATGCCTCACCAAGCCAAGGCTTGCCCGACCCTTCCCGACCACACCTCGCCTGTCCACGCCGTAACAAAATTAATTCTTTAAACTTTCTTGATATTGATTGCACCACTTACTAACACCACAAAAATCCCCCGTACAACGGATCGCCTCACCGGCACGTTTCTCGATGTACGGTTTCTCTTTTTCAGGAATAGATGCCATGACCTCCTTGGCCTCTTCCTCTGTCTCGCAGACCTTGGACGCACGTTTCTTGCCCTCACGCATGACAGCCCAAGCGTCCCCCCTGACCCATCTTTCTTCCGCACTGCACAATGGAAGATCCTCCCCCCAATCGTCCTGAACCTTGGAATCCATATGGAGGGTGATCCGCTCCTTGATATAGGCTTCTGTACGCTCTAGATCCCACTGTGGGAGGTCTATGACCTGTATGGGTGCCTGAGGGTAGTCGGGCTTGACGGAAGCCTCTCTACGGCTCCAATCCCGTATCAGGGCACAGATCTGCACCCCAACCACTGGCTTTTCCTTGACCTTGTTTACCAACCAAGCATAGATGTTCTGCTGTGCCTCCCATTCAAACTTGTCTTGACGCAGTGCCCAAGCGGAGGTGAACTTGTAGTCCGTGATGATGATCCCCTGCGGGGTGACCTTTTGAATGTCGATAGCCCCGGACAGGATGATCCCATCCACCGATGCGTTCAAACGCTCTTCGGTAATGTAGTCAGGGTGCTCGCCTCTTTCGGCGACAACGTGGAGAGCGGAGCCAAGGAGTTGCCAAAGCATATCGGCAACGTCCTGTTCCATCTCATCGTTATGTCTCATCCGCAAACGCTGAATGCGAGGCGGGGATATGATCTCAGTTACTGAGTAATTTGCTTTGCCCTTGCTGTAGTATTGCTTGTTAGCAAGTGATACAAGTGTTTCGGGAACACCATGCTTATTTGTTATCTTCAACCTAGCCTCCGTATTGGAATATGAACAATAGCACTAACATTTCTACAACGCAAGCACTATCACTAATTATTTTAGGTGAGCCTGCATCAAAAGCAAACTCAAGACGGATGGTTCACATTCGTGGCAGGACGATGTTCATCAAGTCTGCGAAGGCGCTGGCTTATGCGAAGTCGTTTAAACAACAAGTCGAATCGGCAGCGAATGTTTGTTTTCATGGTGACGTTGCTGTGCATATCAGGATCTACTACGCATCACGAAGACCTGACTTGGATGAGAGTTTGATCCTCGACCTCTTGCAAGACGTTGCCTATGAAAACGACAGGCAAGTCAAGGAGAAACACATTTACTGGGGATTGGATAAAGAAAATCCTAGGTGCGAAATAAAAGTAGAAAAAATAAAGGGATCTTTATGAGATCCCTTTACCCACCATATAGGTGTACCACTCGGAGGCTAATCAGATTGGATGCTCCGATTCTAAACAGTTCTATAACGTTCTGTCAACGTTCGTGCTTTGTTCTCAATTGACTTAATGAAGTGCCCCATCGAAGATGGAATCGTTGGCATCCTCCGTGCCAACATCCTTCTGGCTTTGGGGTGGGTGTTTAAACGCTCACCCCTTTTTTCATAAAAGTTCTTACATCCGCACTAACCCGTGTTTGAAAAAACTTTTTTGCAGTTCAAGCACCGAAAGTTATTGCATTAGAAAACTATTTCTTTGAAACTGATCGCCTGTCTGTGTGACGGTCAACAGTGGGCACAGAATGTGAATACTCCAACCACGGGATAGTTCTGAAACGGGAGATAGGATGGCGAAGCAAGCGTCCTTGAACGAAAAGGCTTGCGGGTCAATCGGCTCCAATGGGCAGTGATTGTGAAGGCAGATCGTCTTAATCGACAGGATAAGGCTAGGTCTGCCCTCACCAAAGGGCAGATGTAGAATAAGGTATACCTATGTATAAGGAATAATATGAAAAAGCGTGACTTCAAACATGAGTACGAATTACAAAAAAAGAGAGGAGACGTAGAGGGTTTTCTTGAAAGACAAAAAGCAAGACGGCTTTACGACAAGAAAAAAATAGACCGAAAAGGCAAAGACATTGACCACATAAAACCGATCCGCAAAGGCGGTTTAACAACGAAAGGTAATTTAAGATTACGCAATCGTTCAGCAAATAAAAGCGATAACAAGTAGTAACAACCGGAGGCTAATCCAGTGAACGAAGTACAAGCATTTGTATCTGCGCTACACATCCAAGACAGCGAACGTGTAGCCTGTCCGACCTGTTCCCCAACACGCAAAAAATGGAATGCCAAAGAGATGGTAGTCACCCGCTTGGATAACGCAT
>JACCDP011189709.1_pt1 | contig 27087 bp, 47 predicted proteins | sample 7445841 | NCBI WGS metagenome assembly JACCDP01 (sample SAMN15323441, study PRJNA562643) | freshwater metagenome | isolation source: river surface water | place: USA:Blue River Watershed | collected 2017-08-17 | reverse complement strand
TGCAGTTGATGGACTTGGCACCGGTGTTGCCGGTAGAGATGGTGCAAGTGCCGGTGGAATTGGCGTCAAAGAACACGTCGTCAGCGCTGGTAGGCACGCTTGCCCCGCCAGCGCCACCAGACGTAGTTGACCACTTGGTTCCGGCAGTGCCGTCCCAAGCTGCTGTACCACCAACCCAATACCTGTCCGCCATCTCTTACACCTTGTAGTACCAGACGCCGTCGATCTCAACCAGCTTTGCACCAGACGGAGGCACGCCATCGAGCTTCTGATACACCTCACCATCAATCTCAATGTACTCAGGCTCAGGCTCCGGTGCAGGAGGCGCTGTCACCACAGCAATCCAGTTGTCTCGACGCTGCTCCTTCATCGCCTGAATTTCAGCTTCGCTGAAGCTGTGGTCATCAGGCAGATGAAGAGCATCGGCAAACTTGCCGTGAGGGGTGTCGAAGGAGAAGTCAATCTTCATAGCAATTAAGCAATGCGGATGATGGCGTTAGAAGCGTCAGCAGCAGGGAACACAACAGTGAAGTCACCATTGGTGCTGGACTTGTCGCTGCCAAAGTCAAGAACAGCAATGGCTTTGTCACTCTTGCTGCTGTTATAAATGAGAGCGCCTCTGGCAGTGATGGTGGCACTGGACCAGGTTGTGTCAGTGAAGTCAACAATGGCAGTGGAGCCGCTCAGCGAAATGGTTGCACCCGATAGCGTATTGCCACCAGCGGTGTAGCCTGTACCAGACACTTCGTTAGAGGTGGAATAGGCTGTTGTAGAAGCACCAAGAGTAGCGGAGCTTGTAAACAAAGCAATCTTGATGGTGTCGGTGTCAAGATCGTGAGTGCCACCAAGCAACTCAGTCTTGAACGAATTGCACATAGCTTGTGTGATAGCCATATTAGTTCCTTAGTAAACAAAAAGGGGAGACAGGACAAACCTGTCCCGACTCCCCCGTTATACCAGCTTAAGCCAGCGTGTCGCGGTCAACGCCGCCAGGAGCGGGCTTAGCATCAATGTTGCACAACAGCGCCCACACACGAATCTTGCCCGATGTCGGAGCCGTCGTAGCGGTAGCGATGAGAACGTCAATGGTGTCAGCGGTGGCACCGACAATCAGCGGATTGAAAGCAGCAGCGTTCTGTGCATAAGCACCAGCAGCAGCGGCGTCAAGATCAAAGCCGTCAACGAAGCAGTCAGCGTCAACACCAGTGATGCCGACGTCAAGGGTGTTGTCGTTAGACTCACCGCCAGCAACAACAGTCACTTCAAGACCAGCGTTAATCACCATCGTGTTCGCGGGAACATCGATAGCTTCAATGACGTCAGCAGCAGCCAGAGCAGAACCCTTAGCCGTTGCAGCAGCAGCCCAGTCAATTTCACGCTCAACGAAATACGGAATGTTCGTAAGCGAACGCACCGGACGAGGAGCGCCGCCTAAGCCGTTAGAGAGATCAATAGTAGCCATTATGGTTTCCTTTCAAATTGTTTGAGGTAGTCGATAGCTTTCTGAAGTTTGTCAACGTTGTCATCAAACAAACCTAGACCATGATTACATTTAGAACACAACAACCCACGAACTTTATTTGTTGTGTGGCAGTGATCAATAAACAGCTTTCCGCTTTTGCATCTTCCGTTATTGTTCGCTGTAGATCCACACACTTTACATTCATAGTTTTGCTTTTTCAACATTTCATAGTATTCGTCATGGGTGATTCCGTAACGCTTAACTATGAATAGTTTCCACTTTCTATGTTCTTCACAAGGTGTGCATTTGGACCGCATTGATATACCACCACGAGAACGTATGTCACGTCTTAGGAGGTAATGTTCTGCTGTTTTGTAAACACCGCAGGTCGTGCAAACACGGCCTTCTTTGTATGGATGATCTTCTGGTAACGTTAGTTTAGACATCAACAAACTCTTTCATATGTTAAGAGAGGCATTTTAGCCTCTCCTAACATACTAATCAAGACTAGGCGACGTTGTATTTTGCGGTCGTGATAGCCTCGGGTCTCAGCAACTTTCTTCCATAGAGGTGCATACCACGCACAATGTCAGCAAACGAATCCGGATCGCGGTAGGTCTCAGTCTTGTTGATCTGCTCAGCAGAAGCAACAGCGCTGTCGTGACCGGCAACGATGACACCGAAGTTGCTGTTCTGGTTAGCCGTGCCTGTCGTGCCCGGACCAGTGCCAACCTTCGGCAGGTTGTTCGACACATAGACCTTGAAGCCGTGCAGGTTGTTCAGCAGAAGACCATTTTGCAGACCAGAGCCACCGAAGTCTGCATTCAGAAGACGGCTGTCTTCGTCCTTCAGCACTTCAACGAACACCGGATCAACCACAAGCCAACGACCATTGGTGTCAACGTTTTGTTGATCCAACAGACGCGACATACGAGCGATGATCATCAGCGGCGACACCAGATCTGTCGGCATCGTCGTGGTCCCAGGCAGACGCGCTGCAATGGGAATCGAATGGTCACCGGCGCTGGCCGTGGTGATGTTGCCAAACGAGCCCTTGATGAGCTTCATCGACGTCAACAGTTCGTCGTTACCAGCAGTCGAAACAGCCTTCGTACCAGGGAAGGTAGTGCGGGCGGTGTCGGCATTAGCGTGCAACACAGACTGTTCGTAGCCCGACAGATAGCCGAGAACGTCTTGGTCGAACTGATCCTTCAAGCGATAGGCAGCACGATCCGATGCCAGCGACATCCAATTGATGTGCGACTGAGTTGCTTCGATGTCGTCAACTTTACCTTTATATTCAGCAAGGGTCGTTAATCCTTACCCGCTTTATTCAAGCTGCTGCATTTTTCAATGCAGAGTAGACTATATCATCACCCTGACTTATCAGGGGCTGGGCGCTTCCGCTCACTTGAGCGTATGGATTTCATCTCCCCGTAGGGCGGTATATCCTAGTCGTTGAACCTTCAAAGACCTTTCGGTCTATGCTTGGCTGCTGATTGCCTTAGCTATTATGCCTTAGGTTTTCCAGCAATTAACCCAGTTCTTTAGATGAGATTACTCTCAAATGCGTCTGTTAGTGTTAAACGCGAAGTAGTTGGCCTTATCGACAACCAGCGTGAAATCGCTGTCATCAAGGTCTTGTGCAGTCACTTGGGTGCCGCGAGCATAGGCTTGAACGCTGATCTCGGGTTCCTTAATGATCTTCACACTGTCGCCCATGTTGGCGATTTCGCCAAAATAGTCGCTGTTGGTGATCGCTTGAGCGACCGACGATTTCCTAAACGCGACTTGTACTTTTTTACTGTAGATAATTGGAGACCAATTACCATTACTTAAATTTGTATATCCAGAAGCTGAGCTGAACGCCATGATTTACTCCTTTGAGTTTCAATGACACAACCTACTCAACAATGGCTTATCTCACTAGGTGATTACTGGATAGCGCTCATGACCCGCTATACAGTAATGGCTAAGTTGACAAGGTGTATTTGTCTTTGTTTTGTTGTGTAATAAGACTACAAAAACTAAAGAACTGTTCTTCAGTGAACCTTTGTTTTATGTAGTTAACGATAGTGCAGACAAACTGCACATTGTCTTCTGTATATCCTTTCTGACTATCTATTCTGTCTAAGGATACAGTGTGCGGGTGGTTGTCTTCATATGTGAAGGGCACCCCAGAATATGCACACTTAGACTGTTGCTTCTCCCACAATTGAAGAAGAAACGGTAATTCGATATTCCACTCTATTTGCTTTTCTCTTGCTCTTTTTCTACCAAGCTGGATCACATAGCGAAGTCTGTTTACAACAGAACGGCTGTACCAATTAACTGTTGTCTCTCTGTAAATAATGCCTCTACTTAAAATATACTCTTTATTTTCTAAGTAGTAAGAATGTCTCCATTCTTTTTCGCAGGCTTTACATTTACGTGTGTAACCAAGTTTACTCTGCTTGTTAGCAACAAAGTCAAATAAAGGCTTTGTTTCCTTGCACACCCTGCAAGTACGTGTTTGTGTTTCCATATCTCCCCCGCTTGGAAAGTGGGCTAGTCTGTGAAGCGGCACAGACAGGGGAGCTACCCTCTTCGCCCATGATCTACCACGTTAAATCACAATTTCACTCCAATGTCAACATCACCGAGCACCGCCACTCATGTCATAGACAATCTTGCCTGCTCTGCGTGCTGTTTCAATCTTTTCCATGTTGGCTTCAAATTCTTTATCACTCATCTTCTGGATTTGACTTTCGTAAATCACTCCATCAGATGCTTCCGTAGTTGGTGCAGTTTTACCAGCGCGTGTGTTGACAGCCATAGCTGCGCCTCTACTATCGGCCTTCTTAGCCTTGGCAATGCCCTTATCGGCCTTATACAGATCGATAGCGCGTGCCGCAGCCTTGGCATCGTTGTCGTTCTCATACAGAGCCTGCTGCACCCACTTTGGTTGTTCTTCTACCCAATTATGGAATTCATCGTCTTCGCGGATGGTGTCAAAGTCGGGATGTAGACGCATCAGTTCTGCTTCAGCTTTTTGTCGCTGAGCTTGATGTTCCATCTCATCTACCTTCCTCATCCGCTCTTCTAACGAGCTTGATGTTTCCTTAGCTTTCTTGATGGCAATGGTTTCTACAATTTTGTAGACATCAGGATATTGTTCTGCCCAAGCATTGAGTTCTGCTTCACTCTTAGGCAGCTTGATTTCCTTCTTTGTTGTTGCTTCCAGTTGCTTCTTAAGCTCATCAATCTGAGTCTGAAGTTCTGTCTGCATCTTCTGAGAATGACGCCTCAGATCGCCATAGCGCTTCTTGAATGTCTTTTCTTCAGCAGATGTAGGCTCTTCACCGTCTTCATCTGTAGCAGCAGCCTTGGTTGTTTCTTCTGTTGCTAATTGCTTCTGAAGCTCTGCAAGCTCTTCTTCATCTTTCTTGATGCGGTCTTCATGTGTATTACGCCGCATAGAAAATGGGGCCACTTTGACCGTCTGAGGGATAACAACTTCTGTAGACATATACTTTCCTTAACTTGGGGCTATCTGTAGCCAGCATAGGCTGGGGAAATAGGTAGCCAACAATGCGTCTTTTTGTTAATGGCTAGTTAGGACGCTCCAGAGCTAGCCTGTCCATTGTAGGTTATTTAGAGGCAGCGATGCCTTTGCCTTTCTTTTTCTTGGCTGGGTATTGGCGCTTTGATACTAAGCCGCCCCTAGCAAATGGTGAATACTCTCTTGTTTCTCCGTCGGGAGAAGCCCCAACACCGCTGCCTGTCTCTGGTGTACCAACACTGCTTTCAGTTCCTAGATCAAGAGCACGAGACTCTGTTGTTCTGCTTTCCACAGGGCTTGCTGTTGTTCCCACAGGAGATGTTGTTCTAGATACATTAGCCTCCATCAAACTATCAAGATCGTTCTGATATGCAACACCAGCAACAGCGCCCGTGTTAACAGCAGTAACAGGATCTTGACCATTATTATATGCTTCAACAGCGGCTGCGGCGGCTCTAGCAGCAGCAGCACCAGAAAGACCTGAAGCCGCATCAGCAGCAATTGCATCGGCCATACTATATCCAGAACCAGCCGTCAAAGGAGCCGTACCAAACCCTTCTGGTGTTGGTGTTGGTAAATATGGTTTAATAAAATCAGCAACCTTCTTAGCAGCACCAATAAAAGGAAGACCTTTGGATGCCATAGTTAAATATTGATTGAGCTTTGCGTTTCTAGCTGCTTGTTGTTCGGGTGTGCCCGGATCGCCCGGAGCAAACTCATAGCTACCTTGCTCATCAACACCAGCAACAGCCTTCTTCTTAGCTTCTTCCTCATCAGCAGCCTGTCCCACCTTCTGAGCCTCTTCAGCAGTCACTTGTGTGAAGCCTTCAGGCACAGGCGTCATAGGCTTGCCATTGATGTGTGTGATGAACATCGTGGCACCTTCTTTGTTCTTGTAATAGCGAACATCAAAGGAAGGATTTTTTGGAGCCTTTGTCAAGTCTGTGCCGCTGCCAACGTAGCCACCAAAAGCCATTTCTACGTCACTTACAATAGCAGATTGAGGAATATCAAACTCTAATTCATCTTCACCTTGTTTTACTCTAACCCTATACCCTGGCTCATACGGAGTTCTTTTAGCTTTTCCTGTAACTGGATCAATTACTTTTTTACCTGTTAGCGTGCCGTCTTCAGTAACAATTTTATTACCGACACGGGTTTTGCCAACAATAGTCATAGGGGGTCTATTTTTAGCTGCGCTGTCTTTTGTAAAAACACGTTGACCTTCTTTAAATTTGTAGTCAAAACCTTCCATCTGTCTTCGACCAAGTTCTTTCTCAACATTGATCCTGTCAGTAATGGATGTACGTAAGTCTTGTTCTGTTGTTAAATTTTTGGTAGCTGTGACAGGAGCCTTTGTTCCTGCTTTCTCAGCAGATTCTCTTATAGTTTTACCCATCAATTTAGCTATAAAGCCACCGCCTGCCATTTCGACACCTTCATTCTCACGTTCCACTTCACCAAGGATGTCATCAATTTCGCTCTCAAAGCCATCGTCTTCATAGGTGCCATTAGAGGCCTCACCAACTTCATCAGCATTACCCATCTGTCCAATCTCAGCCATGCGTTGAATGCCTTTCTTGGCTTCATCACGCATCTTCATCAAGCGCTCAAGCCCAATGAAGCGAACGACGTCTGCTGACAGAACAAATTCACCCGGCGACAACTTAGCGTCTACATCATCCCTGACTTCCTCAGGAAGAGACGCCGTAGGCACTTCATTTCCGCTGACAGGATCAACGTTCATACCTCCTTCTTGGAAGCCTGGGATGCTATTTCTGCGTTTGAGCATTTTGTATCTCTTCCTTCAAATACTTAAGCTGCTTGAGAGCTTGAATAAAGCCCTGTGCCCTGTAGATGTCAATAGGCTCATGGCTTTGTTCCATCTTCTTATGTTGCAGACTAATGGAATAGTTCAACATGTCGTCAAACGCTTCCCACATCTGCGTATCAGTCATACGTGTGAGCTTCTTAAGCCACGGCTTTTCTGGTGTTGTCACTGAGGCGCTCCCATTGTGGGAGGCGCAGCGCTAAAGCCTTGTTCACCCGGTGTAGCAGCAGCACCAACACCAATGTTGCCACCACCCCCGCCTGTCATGTCAGACGGCGGAGGAGCGCCACCACCCGCTGCTGGAGCCTGTTGAGCCGGCGGCGCAGGCGGGTTCATCTTCTGCAACAAGAAGGCTTGCTTAGCTGCCTCATCCATGTTGTTAGACACCAAGTCAGGGTCCAAATCCATAGCTTTAGCAATTTCTCTGACGATGTAGGGGAACTTGGCAAAGGGAGCAAGGATGGGGTTCTGCACTACTTGCAAGAACTGAAGCAGGCGCTGACTCCGCACCTCATTAGCCAGAAGCGATTCCGTTCCCCGTGCCTTCACCTCAAGATCACCAACAATATCCGGTGTAGGATCAAACTGCATGTTGAAGGCGAAGAAGGACTCACCCAAAGGACGCAGCAGATAGTCATCAACGTTCTTAATCACTGTCTTGATGCTACCGCTTGCAGCAGACATCAACATAGAGATGCCAGAGGCTGTTCTACCAACACCAGAGACACCAGTTTGTCCGTGTGCAAACGAAGGAAGTCCTGTTGCTTCATCAGCTAAAACACGAGCTTTATCAAACAGTTGTAGGTTTTGAGCAGCTACGTTAGGAAACTGTGTGCCGAAGATGGCTTGACCAGGAGCACCACCTTGACGACGGAACACCTTACCTGGATATACAGTGAGGTCTTGGCCAGGCACAAGGTTGGTCTCATCCACCTCCAGCACCAAATTGCCAGACAGCACAGCATTGTCCACAGCCAGCCTCATAAAGCCATTCATCAGCGTCTGACTATCGTCCATGTTCTCAGCAACACCAACGCCAAAGAACGAGTATGGATTGAGTTCATATGGCACAGCATAGTAGGGAATGCGGGCAGGCTTGAACGGATTGATGACAAGCCTGATCACCTTACCTTGGCTATACCAGATGTTGGCTTGTACTTCGACAGCGTCCTTCAATTCCTTAGGAACATCAATGTCGTTCTCTTCCAACATCTCAATGTCAACAGATCCCCAAAACTCCAGCACCTCCCAACGCTCCACTTCAGCAACAGGAGAATAGTCATTGAGATCGTCTTCCCACCATTCCTTGATGTAGTTAGGTCCTTCGTTAATGAGGTTGTCAATGACTTTGTTACGGAACATGGGACGCTTCTTTAGAGCTAACAACTGAGACTTGCTCAGCTTGTGACGCTCGATAAAGTAGCCGCATTCGTCCATGTTGGTAGCATCTGGATCTGGATAGCTATTGAATATGCTGACATGAGACGTCTGCGGCATAGTTTTGATGATGGGCTCATAACCACCATCAGTGTTCCACTTGGGATATTCTTTGTCTACAGCAAAGGGGCCTTTCATAACACCTGTGCCAAACAGCGCCATTTCAAACGCTGTGGCACGCAGATGCTTGCTGGCACCACTCTCCTCAAGTTGGTCCTTAATCTTCTTCTCCATCTTCTTAGCCGCTACCATAGCAGGGCTGAAGGTGATGGTGGTGGGTGTTTGTCCTACGCCTTCCTTGACATCCAAGCCCTCAAGCGATTGCTTCAGAGGACCAAGACGCTCCATAAGGCTCTGTGGGGTGGAGCCAGGAGGAAGTTCTTTGCCGTCTCCCTTATAGCCAAACAGAGCCCCTAAATCGGGCTCAGGAGCGCTTTGTTGACCTTGTGCAGCCTGTGGGTTGGTGTCAATGTGAACATGCTCTGCAACGCCTTCTGGCAGCGTTGTAGGCTCTACAGACAAAGGGAAGCTGTTGTTAGCCAGCAGCACCTCTGTGATTTGTCCGTATGCTGCTAGAGTCTTCACCTTAGTGATCTTCAGGAAGACACGACTCTTCTCTGCTTCAGTGAACTTGGTGTCAGGACCGTAGATGCCTCTGTAGTTGGTATAGGCACGCAACCAACGCTCTTCATCAAAGCGACGAGCCGTCTTAGAACGCTGAAAGCGCTCTTCAATGTGACGGGCTAGCGTTGTAGGCTTGAATGTGTCCTGAACAGCATCAGTGCTGTCAGGTAAGCCAATGGCTTTGTCGTCAGTGAAGGGTGTGTCGATGTTTTTTGCCATAGTGTTGTTTATAGATCAATAGCCAAAGCAACGGTCGGAAGGAGTAAACCCGCTTTTTCCCGCCGTATTAGTGTCAAAGATGTTTTTACTCCTCGGTCTTGACATTACACCATATCTCAATGCGTCATATCCGTGATCGAAGTTGACGTCGGTGTCAATGTCCTCTGGATTCTTCTTATCTAGAGGTAGTGTCGGCAATTCAGCAATTGTTCTAACACAGTTGCTGAAAAAGACAATACGTGGACGCTCTGTAAATGGGTCAATTTGAAGGCGTCGATGTATTTCGTTCTTACCAGCAACACGACTACCAGCGCTTCTGTCAGAAGGACGCCAACGACACCCCTTCATGATCATTCTTTCAGCAATGGAAGGGCCTGTATCACCTCTTTTTGCCCATGTAGAGCTGTCTAGAACGCCATAACGGATCTTTTCACCGTCTTCAGCGTTCAACACCATCTCTGCCAAGTCTTCTGCAAGCACTTTAGTGACATATAGCTCTCTATATACCACTAATGACTCATCTGGAGCTACGGCAAACCACAAAACAGCAGACCAGCTTCCATATCCGTAGTCACAGGCTCTAAATCTAGGCCAATCATGAGGGATGTCATAGGGGGCAACGACATGAATGCTTCTCTTAAACTCAGGAAACGCTGCTCCTTCAGCAACATCCCAGTCACCATCAAGAAGTTGACGTCGTTGTTGCTCTGGAAGCGACAACAACATGGTTTCGTAGTCGCCTGAAGCAGCAAGATAGGGGTTGTCAGAGAGCTTTGAAGGAATGAAACGCCGCTTAAACAGCGGAAGACCTTCTTTGCTGTGTCCTTTTGGGTAACGGAGCACTTCATTAGTTTCGATGTCTGTTGCCCAGAAGGCCTGACCAGGCGGTGCTGGGTCAATAAACATCTTCTTAACCCAAGAATGGCCGGCATTGCCTGGGTTAGTCGTTGCTCTCATGTAGACAGGCAAGTCAGCCGCCGCTGTTCTTAGACGAGAACGCATATAGTTCCACGCAAAAGGCGTAGCCCAATGGCTCAACTCGTCAAAGCCAACCCAGCAGAAGCTCAATCCCATGTATCTAAGAACATCCTCATCTCGATCAAGATAGGACATCCAAAGACGCCCGCCACCGGGCGCTACCCACTGCATCTTTCTCTCACTCCAGACGATGCCGGGAATGATTTTTGGATAGAGTTCTTGGCTTTTCCAGATGAGTTCTCTTAGTTCTTCTGTTGTATGACGCAACAGAAGCCCTGAAAACTGCGGATGAGAGATGTAACGAAGAGGATCTGCCAAGATGGCGTAACTTTTTCCCGAGGCGCACTATTGTTCTTTCACATAAAACCACGTATCGAAGCTCTTGGCTTTGAGTCTATAGACAACCAACTGCCTGGATATGCTCAACTGCCTTGCTGCTTCCCTAACACCGTAGTAAATAACACCATCTATTGATACCTTTTTACACTTCTGAGACTTAATCATTCTTTCTTTAATCTCAGGGTTCAATATAGGATTGTTTTTACTCCCTTTCCTCCAGACATTAGGATGTTTGTCCACAACATCTTTGTTTTTCATCGGGTTTTGATCTTTTAGGACATTCGCAAATACCCCGCCGACGCTGATGTTGTACATCTTTTCTTTGTCCAAGGTGTCTAAGTTAGCTAATTCTTGCTCTCTTGCTAGAGCATCTTCCACACACTCAAACAACTCAAACTCAAAAACAAAAGAATCTATTCCGTATTTTCTAAGAGCAGCACCAAATGGATACTTACTGGTCCGGTGTTCTTTCATTCGTCGTTTGAAATTGTTGGTGATACCAACATAGACTTTTCCAGACGGAGATGTGGCTTTATACAGGCAATACTGTGTCATGTATGCTCCTTCAGCTTATAGCTGGTTAGTGCGCCTCGGACTATATCTTCACCCTTTACAGGGGCTTCGCGCTTCCACCTTTCGGTGTACTCCCTTACGGGATAGTCTCTGAACCTTCAAGTCAATGACTTGCTTGGCTGCTGATAGTTTCTAGTGATCGTTTTTCTAGCATTCGCACTTACCGTTGCCGGTTATGCTGTAGCACGGTCACGTTACAAAACGTTCCAGCAATTCACGAAGTTTATTTTGACATTGTTACCAATGAAAGGTGGCAAGAGAAAGGCCTTGACCTCTACCACCGGCAGCTCCTCCGAAAAGAACTTCCCTTTCAGGTGCTGCTAAAAATGCCGTTTGTGGCCCTGGATTTGGCTGAAAAACGATGTTTTCGTTTTGCATCTCCTCCGGTATGCTCACTTTGTAGTTCTGCATCCCAGTCTCTACTAATTTCGGCGTAGATTCCGGTTTCGAAGAACTCTGTCTTTTCTGTCTTCCCGAGTCTTTCTTCGTACTCTTTGGCCTTCTTGAGGGCTTCTTTGTACTTTCTTGCAAGGGCTCTATAAAACTTATAGCGCTTTCTTGCGTCGATTTCTGTGTTGATTCTGTGTCTAAGTCCATTAGCAGATATGCTCCTTCCGGTTTCTTTAGACAGCCACGCTGCTACATTTCTGTAAGAATATCGTTTTACGTACTCCTTTGCAAGCTCAAGCGCATCCAATTCTTTGGTGATTGGCTGTAGAAGTGAGGGGTCTTCATCATCGATTCTATAACCAAAAGGAACAACGTTGCTTTGAACAATTCTGGGAATAGCCACATAACGTTCATATCGTATCGGTTGCGGAAGAATCCAAGCGCCTAAATCACGCTCATTTGATGCCATATTCGCTATTCGCAAATATTAAATATTGTCCTTCGGAGGCAACACCATCACACCAGAGGGCGCTGTCACTTCCACCTTCTCTGTCTTTACAACACCAGCCCTGTCAAGCATGTCTTGAGCAGCTTTGAGCTTCTCTCTCATGCCTAGCTGTGTAGGATCATCAATGCCGCCAATGACAGCCATAGCCGCCTTCGGTGCGTGCATAGCGATGTACATTTGCGTTGCTTCAATGACTTCCTCTTTCAATCCAGACATCAATGCCTTAGTAGGATAGTTCTCGCTGTAGCCAGCTAAGATTTTAGCCTTTGCAGGGTTGCCACCAGCTTCAGTGAACAACACCTCAATGAACTTGCGTTGCTGTTCTGTTAGCTCTCTTTTGCTCATATGCTGTTTTTGTCCTCTTCACACTTAAAGCCAATCTGAGTGATGACGCCTTTAGCGGCAAAATACTCATACACTTGTTTAGCATCAACAGCCGTTGCTTCCAAACATTGCTCCATTGTTGGGTAGGTTTTGTTATCTGTTCGTTTCATCAACTCACACTTATCTGTACCTAAAACACAAACGAGAAGCAATGATGTAAACATTCTACAGCCTTTCTGCGAAGTATTCGCGTACTCTAACACTCACTGTTACTATGTCAGCAATGGAAGCTGACCCAGTGATTTTGTCGTTCTTGTCCAAGTACAACGAATTGGTTAACTGTAAAAGGCTGTTTGGCTTCAACTCAACATCGTTAGCAAGAGCATATGATGTTGTTGTCGTAGCTTGATACCAGTTCAGGTCTACCTTCACAACACTGTTGCTGGTGTTAACAATGACAATGCTTTCAACATCAGCTTTGAAGGCAGCAGGGACGACATAGACATCAGCATCGCTGCCTGTCAACACCTTCCCTACACTTCTATTCTTGTTTCCGTTGTTCATGTCAAGTCCCAGAAGGAGAATGTTGCTATTGCTGTCTGTGATCCGCTTAAGGTGCGTGCAGCAATGGTGTAGGTGTCGCTAACACCAGCCAGCGTTCTACCAAACTGCATTCTAAAGTTGTAGTCTTCTTGATTACTAACAGCAGAAGATACAAGATTAGACTCTTGAACGTAGACGCTGTCAACAACAGTGCCGCCACTGATGGCTGTAGCTGTAACATCGTATTCAACATTGTCTGACGTTGTCTGAGCCCAACTAGGGCCTGTCAACGTAGCGTTCTTCACAAGCTGTATTTCAAACGTTGTAGACGCTGATGCAATAGGCAACACTCTGTAGCCGTCTGGAATGACAACAGCATCAAGCCTGTTAGGATCAAGACGTAACGACAACAACGGCACCAGTGTTGTACTCACCGTACCCGCTGATGTCATCCTCGCTGTCTGTAACGTTGTCTTCCTCTCATACCCACCTTCACTGATGACGGTGGAGCAAATCTGCCTCATTGTCCTGTTACCGTCTGTAGCGCCTGTATTCGTCATCTCATATCGAATAGGCAACACAGCCGTTGTCATGTAAACAAGTGCAAGATTGTTAGCGTTGTTGAACGTGTGGCAGACAATGAATAAGCCGTTGATGACAAAGCCTGTTCTGACACTACCAACACCCAACCACTCAAAATCTTGCCAGAATATTTGCGCCTTTGTTGTGTCAATGGTGAGCCCTGAAGGGCCTGTGCCATCTAGCTTGTCACCGTTCCAACTTGTCTGCGCTACAGCGTTGTCAACAACACCACCACTGGTGTAGGTTCGTCTAACAATGTTCAATGTGGTGCCGCTGCGTTCAAAATAGACACCATTCTGTGTGCTGAAATAGCCAACACGACAACGCACATTGGCATGTGCTGTAGGCATGACAAAGGTGTTCATCACCAGCAAAGACTTGCCAGGCTGATATGAAAACACCCTCTTTGTTTCTCTAACTACTACGTCTCCACTGGCATTGGTGACATTAAGGAGAACAGTAGATTCATTAGCAGAATAAGTGACAGTAGCGCTACCAGATACAGACTCATCAAAGTCATCACTCTTTGCATATCTGTTTTGGCTGTCGAAAAGCGTGAACGGAGCGCTAATCCGAGCGCGACCAAAAGCATCAGCGCTAGTACCGCCGATACGAACAATGTTGCCATAGTCGTCTAAGCGTACTAGCGCTGGGTAACTCGTGACGCTCATGGCTGAGCGTCCCTCGTGGCTACCTCGCCTGCTTGCTTGTTCGCCATCACTTCTTGATGCGACGAGCTTCAGACATTGCAATGGCGACGGCTTGGCGAGGATTCTTCACAGCCTTGCCTGTACCGCCGCTACGAAGCGTCCCTGCTTTGTATTCCTTCATCACTGTCCCCACCTTCTTCTGCATCTTCGGTGTCATAACGGAGCCGCCTTTGGCGTATTCAGGGTTGGGCATGATTTCATCATAGCGCTCACCCATCTTACGACGCATCTCTGCATCACGAAGCTCTCTAATGGCTTCTTGTGCAGCTTTGCTGGAAGTGTCATTCTTCTTGTCGTCAAAGGTGTAGACAGGCTTCTCAGCCTTTGTAGGCTTTGTCTTTGACGGCTGTTTCACCGGCTTCTTCTTCGATGCTGTTTCCATTACTTCTTCCCTCTCTTAGGAACACCAACAGCCACCATAATGGCTAAGGCTTGCTTACCACCTCGTTGAGGCTTCTTAGCCTTGCTAGACGTCATCATGCACTTCCCTGCCTTCTTGCAAGCAGCAGGGTTGGGACAATCTTCACAAGGCATAAACTTTTTTGCAGGCATTATTTCTTCCTTTTGGTGACAACACCACCTCTTGCCATCGTCTTAAAAGCAGACTTAGCTGTAAGCTCTTTCATCTTCTCCATCTTTTTCTTGTGAGCCTCAGCAGACTCACCATCAAGACGACTAGTATACGTCTTTCCCTTAAAAGTGAAAACATCTTGACCTGCATCCCTAGCTCTTAAAAACTCTTTTTCAAACTCTCTACGAGTAGCAGACTTCTCAGCCGCCATAGGAGTTTCATCAGGACGAACACGACCAGTGGCTCTAGAAGCAGCAGAGGGCTTCTTTGCTTCTTCTTTGTCACCAGACATCATAGCAGCACCACCACCAAGAAGAGCAGCACCAGCGGCTGCACCTTTCATAACAGCGTTCTTATCACGTGCTGTCGGTGTGGAAACAACAGATCTACCTCCTGTCTTGATGGTTTCATCAGGAAGTCTCTTTGCAGGAACTTCATCAACCATTCCCATAAACTTCTCTGTGCGACGAGGCGCGGCCTTCGTTACTTCTTTACCGCCTCTCTTTGCAAGAGCGGAACCAACTAAACGTCCGATAAGTGGAGCAACCATTTCACTTCTTCCTTTGTTGTTGAGGACGCGGACCGAAGGTCCGCTGATGTCACACCTTTGGTGTTTACTTCTTAGCCTTTTGTTGAGGCTTCATAGAAGCCCCGCAATTCGCCACCCGAGGGGCGGCGGGTGTAACACCACCCTTGGCCATTCTGACCTGGGGCTGCATAGGCGTTGTCATACCGCCGTATGCCATCTTCTTTGTCTTACCACCGCAATTCATATCAACTCCTATACTTTGCCGTCTTCTCAGCCACCTTCTTAGGCTGAGCAACAAACTGTTTCCCCTGCTTAGCTCCCGCAGCTTTAGCTCTGTTAGTTGCTGCCTTCTCTGAAGCAGACAACGCAGACCATGCAGCCTTAGGCAGATAACGACGCTTTCCTTCAGAAGGCTTCCCAGAAGATGTTGTCCATTCTTCCTTCGTCCATTTCGACATAGCCTTTTGAGCCTCTGTCTTTGGTCCTGTGTAGCTGCCGCCTTTGTCTTTGTAGAGCTTACCTGCTAGCTGGGCCTTCCTGGCTGACCACTCACCAGCATCTCCACCTTTGCTGCTGGCTTTAACATCAGCAACAACCTGCTTCCAGAGCTTTTCGTTAGTGCGTCCCATAGCTCAACAGTTCCAAGCTCTTAAGCTCTTGTTGATGCGGCTGTTAGGGTCTTTAGCGGCTTCAGCGCCTGTGTTCTTTTCCTTCATACCTTGCATACGAGCACAGAAGCTAGCTCTTCTAGCAGCATCCTTCTTCGTCTTCGGCTTAGGAGCAGGAGGCTTCAGATTGCCGCCAGTGGCTTTGTTGTACGAAGCTCTGCCTTTGGCATTCAACCCACCTTCAGGGTCTTTGCCTTCTTTTCTAACCCATGCCTCTGTTTTGTATTTAGACAATTTCTGTCTCCATTCCCGCCACCGCCCGGCAGAATTTAACAACATCTACATGCGTAAACTCTGATTTGCATACGTTATACATAAAAACAACAATCTGTACGTTACTTTTTAAGTATGGTTTTGTGCTGTCAATACGATCAATGGAAGGGACCCAAGGATTTTTGGCGTGCGTCGTGTCGTTAATTTGAGTTGTAAGATCAAACGCTAGCCCCGTAACTTCACAAACACCAGCACGTATTTTGTCTTCAATCCACCTAGAATTAAAATCAGGTGCTGGCCAGCCCATTTCCTTTGCGCGTTTTTGAGCGTTTCCATATAAACGTTGCGCTCGTAGTTTTAATGCGTTGTTTGAGTTCCAACGCAATTTAGCACAAGAATTGCACTCCCCAGTTCGCCCTTTTCCAAAAGTGGTGGTTGTCTTATCTCGCCCACACGACGAACACATACCTACCCAACTAGGACGTTTGTAGGACAATGCTGGTGACTTAGCCATATTACTTCATAGCCCCATTCTTATCTCTCTTAAAACTCCTGTTCTTAGCCTTAGACTGAACAGACAAGTTCTTCATATCATTACTACCGCCCTTAGACAACGCCACCTTGTGAGCAACATCCTTACCAGCAACATCAACACCAGCAGCCTTCAACTTAGCTCTGGCAGCGTTACGTTGGGCTCTGTCAGCAACAACAGAAGGCTTGCCGTCGTATTTCTGTTGCTTCTTATATGACCTAACACCATTCGTCATGTACGGCATATCAACACATCCCTTCTTGCTTCATTGCCTTCTGCACCACCCATAAAGGCAACACAACACCTTCTCTCTTCTCTATCAGAGCCCTGATGTAATAAACATCGGAATGAAAACCAACACTACCAACTCTTTCTTCCTTCTTAAACAACTCATCCATCACAACATTGAAAACGGAATATGGATAGCGATGAACGTTGTTTCCAAGCTCTGTTCTTGTTTTGTATCTGCTCTTAAGGAATGATGATGGTGTCATTGTTGTTCTGAAGGCGCTGACAGCGCTGATGGGCAACACAGCTTCGCTGGTGACAACCTAGCTGACGCTGTTTGTTGTTTCTATATATAGACTATATAGATGTTGTTATTTTGTTAGCGCTAATGTTGTTTCTTAAGAAAAACAATGAATATTCTATTAGCGCTGATGTTGCTCTGTTAGCGCTAATGTTGCTCTAAAGAGAAACAACATATCTAAGAAGCTACGTGTCGATGTTAGCGCTGATGTTGTTCTAAAGAACTTCTATTGTTGTTCTAAAGAAATAACAAAGTAATTTCTTAGAAGAAAACAAAGTATTTTTGTTAGCGCTATCAGTGCTTCTATATAGTTCTGTAAGGAGAAGACATCAATGAAAGAGATGGAAGAAATTCAATGTTATGCTTACTATCTATATAACTGATGTTGTTTCTTCTTAACAGACGTTATCACATTATGAAACACTATATAGACATAGCTTCGCCTACTATGCTCAAAAGCATAGACCAGCTATTGTTGGTGTACGGTTCAGACTATTGAAGCTCACCACAGCCTCCCACGACACGTTCTAAACCCCAGCCCCACGTTGATGCCTTTGTCGCTCACCCCTGGTAGGCATCTTTGTTAACACAGCCACAGCCAGGTGTAGACGTCCCTGTGGCGTAGGGTAGGTTGTAACACAGAAAAGATGGTGATGTCAAGCGGGGGTGATGTTTTTGTTGGCGTTAGCTGTGAAGGTGGTGTTGGCTATGTAGCTACGTGTTGAAGATGGGATAGCTACGTGTTGGTGTTGGCGTGTAAGAGGCTGATAAGGGAACGTTATTTTTCCTGATCTGTGGGCGATGTTGTATATAACGTACGCCCTACCCCCGCCTGGCCCACGCCTCCCCCACCTTCGACGGCTGGCATCGATCGGTTTTTCCTTCGGCAAGCCGTCAGATACAGGATCGGAATCGGCGATCAGCAGCAGCAAACACCAATGAAATCAACAACTTAGCCTGATCAACTACAACATTTCGAGATAGGCGGTTTTTGGTATGTTTTTCATACCAGTTGATGCGTTTCCTACGGATACCCCATAGGGTATGTGGCTGTGTATGGCATCAACGTCGAACCGTCGAACCGTCGAACCATCAACGTCGAACCGTCGAACCATCAACGTCATGCGTCATACGCGCGCGAGTATTCAAAGATAGGGCCAGGCCACATAGCCTCAGACTATCGACACCAGAACACCATTAGAAAATTTCAATTGGGAAGTTATTTTGACCATGCTACAGTCCATCCATCGCAGCAACAAACCCACCGGACTCCTCACCATGTCATCCGTCACCGTCACCCGCGTTAACCCTCCCCCAAAGTCGAAGGTGCGCCCATATGTGAGCGCCAGTGTCTTCATTGACTTCGTGGAATTTTCCTTGAATATCAATGATGAAGGAAAGCGCACATTCTTCAGGGATGCACAGTATGCATACGAAGGTAATTACAAAACCATCGTACGCATGTTGCAAAACGCTATCGATCAAGCCTAATCTGTAACAAAGGAACCATCATGAAATTGGTCATTCGCATCCTTGATCTTCCCAAGGATACATTTCGTCGAAAGACAATAGAAGTGACAGATATTAACGAAGCATACGAAATGGTATTAGAGTATGTCAGTCAATGGGCAGATGATGTAGCATCATTGTCTTCATTTGGTCTAGATGAAGATGAAGACAATGTAGTCGAGGCTATTGTTGTCATTAACGACTAAGGGTTTATCCTATAGGGCAGACACCAATCTGCCCCTTAGAATAAATCTTCGTCAACCCGACACCCGAAAGGAAACACCATGCTTCTATTTACAACAATCGGCACCATTGATAATGGAATCAATGGCTCAGATACCTATTTGTCTGTCGTGGATAACGAAGACATTGTTACAGAAGACAATGTCTTCGATGAAACCATGCGCCTATACTATCGTCAATCTAGTGGCCCCGGGTCTTACTTCTGTACTTTTTGCAGGGTTATCCTTGATCCTCTTCACGATAACAAAGCAATCGTTATCGTACAGCATCGGTACGATTGTTAAGGGTTTATACCGAGGGCATCTATCAAATGATGCCATCTAATAAGCCCTCATCAACCCCACCACAAAGGAAACGACACTATGAAAACCAATGCTTTGCGTAGCTTTGCTTCTGTAGTCCAGAATGGCAGCATCGATGCCATCATTGGTAGCTTTGCTACCCTACGTGCCGACGATCGTTTTCACACGAAGGGATGGCAAAGATCCTTCGATCGGCTTTCCCGTGTCTTCACCACCGGCAAGCCCGAATTGACCGTCATCAAAGCCGATGGTAATAGTAAGCTTCCGTTCTATGCGTTTTCTTCCCTGCCCGGTGTTACATGCCCGGGTGCTGGCGCGTGTCTCAAGTTTTGCTATAGCTTTCGCGCATGGCGTTATCCCGATGCTTTTGCCCGTCAGATTCAGAATGCATTCTTGATGCGTTTTTATCCCGATACCATCCGTGACGCATTCAATACCATCCCCGATGGTGCAGACTTTCGTCTGTATGTCGATGGTGACTTTGCATCCGTGTCCGATGTAGACTTTTGGTTTTCCCTGCTGCTGTCACGACCAAACATCAAAGCATACGGATACAGCAAATCGTTTGCAGAATTACTCGCCTACACTGGCCCCTATCCTTCGAACTATGCTTTGAATGTGTCTTCAGGACACAATCACTCTGACGACACTGTCAACATGATTAAGGCCCTTCCGATTACCCGTGGAGAATTCCGCGCAGTGTCTGTCGGGTTCAAGGTGAAGTCGAATATGCATGGCACTAAGGCAGTCAATGATGCCCTGCGTATCAAGTCAAACGAGCGCATCTTCCCCTGCCCGGGTAAGTGCGGATCTTGTACAGGCAAGGGGCATGCATGCGGTATGCTGGACAGTCTCAAGGGGCGCGTCATCGCCATCGCTATCCACTGAGGGTAAACACCTATGGGGCAGCGTCATCCCTGCCCCTACACTAAACACCGTGACAGACCCTAAGCAAAGGAAAACATCATGCTAAACGACATTTCCCTCTTCGACGGTGACACCCTCATTGATCGTTGGGTCACCGACGAAGATCCCGAAACCATTGCAGCGTCCAATGGTTACACCATCATAGGTGTCGAAGAAATGGGTGTCTTCGTTTTTGTCACCATGTCTGTGTAAAGGAAAAACCATCATGCGTATCCTCATCGCTTGTGAATATTCCGGCACTGTCCGTGACGCATTCATCGCTGCCGGCCATGACTCCATATCCTGCGACCTATTGCCGTCAGAGTCGCCCGGTCCACATTATCAGGGTGACGTCACTGACATTCTGAACGATGGTTTCGATATGATGATTGCTCATCCTCCCTGCACTCATCTTGCCGTCAGTGGTGCAAGATGGTTCAAGGATAAGGTGCAGCAGCAGCAGGAAGCATTAGACTTTGTTCGTCTTTTGATGAATGCGCCTATTCCGCGCATTGCCATTGAAAACCCTGTATCCATCATCAGCAGTCGCATCCGCAAACCCGACCAAGTGATTCAACCGTGGCAATTCGGACATGGTGAAACAAAGGCCACATGTCTATGGCTGAAGGGTTTGCCTAAGCTAACCCCGACGAACATTGTCGAAGGCCGCGAAGCACGTATCCACAAAATGCCGCCATCCCCCGATCGCTGGAAGGAACGTAGTCGCACCTATGCTGGTATTGCTGCTGCTATGGCGCAACAATGGGGACAACAATGATGCACCCTGATGACCTTGCCATTGCCATATTCGGTGTTGCCATCATCGTTCTGATGCTGATAGGCATCATTTGATGCCGATAGGCATCATCTGATGCTGATAGGCATCATCTAATGGTGGCCTGGCCACGATAGTGAAAATCAACTAGACCAATAAAACACAGACGCTAATAATCTCAACATCGACACGGAGCTATAGATATGTTCAATCCCTATGGTCCCAACAATGAGTTGGAAGAAGAACTGATGCGCGAACAGCCGATGGAGGCGGCTGTGAAATTGTGGCGGCATCATTGCCACGAGTCGTTGTTCCCTTGCATTGTTGAAGGGGTCACGGAAAAGGCCGGATATGATCGGTTCAAGTCTAAACTGATGGTGCCGGGTTCCCTGCGTGCCATCGGGTATGTCACCCTGTATGGGGTCAAGCCCGGACAGAAAGTCCGGGTTGTCGTGAATCAGTTTTCGGAGGAATTGTTGTGATCAATCTAACCCCTCATGCCATCGTCATCCGTCTTATCGACGGAACCGACCTCTCCATCCCGCCATCGGGTGTTGTTGCCCGTGTCATCCATGAAGAGAAGGTGACGGGCTACCTTTACGGTGTTGTCCCAATCATCACCCGTGTTTACATGGGGGTGCAGGGTCTTCCTGAAGGTGACGAACCCGTGCTGGTGTCGTCAATGGTGTTGTCTGCCCTGCCAGCAGGGTCACCCGGTGTTTATGCGCCAGACACTGGCAGCACTGCTATCCGTGACGACAAAGGCCATGTAGTCGCTGTCACCCGTCTTGTGGGTTGTTAGGACAGCACTATCGGCAGTGGTCTAGCGATAGTAACAATCAACTAGACCAATAAAAAACAATCGTCAGATAATCTCTTCAACGCAACGACATCGACACGGAGCTAAACAGACATGATCAAGATCAACGTCAACGGCGGCATCACCTTCTGGAGCATTCCCTCCCTTGCCATCGGTGGTAGCTTCCATTCCCGTGCAGTGGTGCCAGCGGCGACAGAACGCCGTCGCATGATGGCGTCCTTCATCGTCGGTGTTGTCATCGGCATCGTGTTGTTCATCTAAGGAGACATTGTCATGTTGGTTACCCGTCGCAGCCCCTATTCCAAAATCACCCGACATTGGGACATGGATGTTACACAGGAGCAACTAGATGCCTATATCAACGGCAAAGGGTTGTGCCACGAAATCTTTCCCCAGCTTAACGCTGATGAACGTGAGTTCATCATGACCGGCATCACTCCAGAGGAATGGGATGAAATATTCTTTGATGACGGTAATGATGAATGATTGTCGACAAATCGGAACGTATTGAAAGGAACATTGACATGAATGCAGTTATCAACTCCACCATCGAGAACACCCGTGGTCGTTTCTTCACTGTCCTCGTCCTCAAGAGGGACGGCACTGTCCGCGCCATCAATGGCCGCGTAGGCGTCAAGAAACACCTTCGCGGTGGTGTTGTCCCCAATGGTCATGTTTCCACGCTAAAGGATATGCTTGTCGTTTACGACGTCAAGGAAAAGGGCTATCGTGCCATCAACAAGCACAATGTCCTTGCTGTCCGCGTCAACAAGGTGGAAATGGTTGTATGCTGAAGCTGTTCTGGACCTACTTCGATGGAAGACAAGAGATGAGGCTGTTCAACGACACAGAATCAGTGACATCCTTCATCATCTTGTCCAACATCATCAACGACAACAACGTCTCCTCTGTCCGTCTCAACAGAGACAACATGGTCAACATCATTTACAAACAATCTCTCTGAAAGACAAAGCCATGCGTCAATCCCTCATTTATTCCCGCGCCCGTAACAACACCATCCTGTCTGTGGACGACATCATGCAGCGTGCCCCTGCTGTCTTCGCTGAAGACAAAGCAGCACGTCTCACCAGCCGTTATCACTCGCTGAAGACATCGGATTTGTTGCCTGTCCTGGCCGACTATGGCTACATGCCTGTGCAGGCGGCTCAGAAGCGTGCCCGTAAGGGAAAGCCAGAGCACACGGCACACTTGCTGGCGTTTGCCCGAGCCTCTGACGTCAACACCACTGGTGATGTTCGCAGTGAGTTGCTGGTTTACAACAGCCATGACGGCACCAGCGGTGTCAAGCTGATGGCTGGTGCATATCGATTTGTATGCTCCAATGGCATCGTCAACGGCAACGGCAACACCGTCAGTGTTCGTCATACGCACAAGGCTATGGAGGACTTCGAAGCCATGCTACGCAACATCATCGAGGGTGTTCCCGATATGATGAGCACCATTGAGGCTATGCGTCAACGCAAGGTCGATGAAGAGCAGGCTAGGAAGTTCGCAAAGCGTGCCGTCATGCTGCGTTGGGACTATCTCAACGGTGCTTATGTGCCTGATGAGACACCGACAGGCAGCTATGCTGATGCTGCCACGGTAGCTCAAGCGTTGACAGCACAACGCAGCAGTGACACACTCACGGATGCATGGACAGTGTTCAACAGGGTGCAGGAGAATGTCTTGCGTGGTAATGTCTTCATCAAGTCCATCACGGACAAGAATGGTATGCGTGAGCGCAAAGCACGACCCATTGCCTCCATCAGCGAACACGTCGCTGTCAATCAATCCATCTTCGATCTTGCAGGAGTGTTGTGATGCATTTCAATAGCATGAATATTCATGGTGTTGCTCACGTCAGTGTTGAGAAGAGACGCCTTGAATCCGCTGACATTCAACTTGTTGATGTCAGAGTGTTATCAGATGACGGCAATGAATTTGTGTTGACGCTGTTTTGCAGCAACAACAGGGATGACATTGACGTTGTTTTGAAGGGGTTGTGATGGAGAATAATGTATTAGACAATGCCAGAGTCTCCGGCGATGCCCGCGTCTACGGCAATGCCTACGTTTACGGCAATGCCTGCGTCTGCGGCTATGCCCGCGTCTACGACAATGCCTACGTTTACGGCAATGCCGTCGTCTCCGACAATGCCTACGTCTCCGGCAATGCCCACGTCTGCGACAAGGCCTACGTCTCCGGAGATGCCAGCATCTACGACAAAGCCTACGTCTACGGCAATGCCCGCGTCTCCGGAGATGCCAGCATCTGCGACAATGCCAACGTCTACGGCAATGCCAACGTCTACGGCAATGCCTACGTCTGCGGCAATGCCCGCGTCTACGGCAATGCCTACGTCTGCGGCAATGCCAGCATCTCCGGAGATGCCAGCATCTGCAACAATGCTGTCATAGAGAAAAATTCTGACTATCTCGTTGTCGGACCAGCAGCATCGTCTGGACGTTACACCACGGCACACAAAGACAGTGTCATTGGTGTGCGCGTCAATTGCGGATGTTTCTCAGGCACTGTGAAAGAATTTGCAGCAGCCGTTGAAGAAACACACAAAGACAATCCGGAGTTTCTCAAGCAATACAGACTCTTTGTTCGTCTCATTGCAGACAACTTTGATGTGGAGTTGTGAATAATGAGCACCAACTACTACACCGCAGAGAACTACTGCGATCATTGCAAACAATACAAAATAGACCTACACATTGGCAAGAGCAGTGGAGGATGGTGTTTTTCTTTCCAAGGCTATCCTTGGATGTCATTGACGTCCTGGCAGGCATGGAAAGCCTATCTCAAGGACAAGCTCATCATGGATGAATATGGTGAGAAGATGGACTATGAGTCCTTTGTTGACCTCATCGAGAAACACAAGTCACCATCATCACCCTATGTCAAATTCCAACACAATGAGGAAGGAAGGAAGAAGGGATGGTTCAATCCTGAATATGATTGGGATGATGCTGAAGGGTTTCCATTTTGTTCTAGGGAGTTTTCATGACCACGCTACGCGAAGCTGCCCAGCAGTTCGTGGCCGACTACGACAGCGGCGGGTGCGGCCATTTCGCGGCCTACGCCAAGAACTTCCGCACGCTGCTGGCGCAGCCGGAGCCCCGCCGCACCGGTCTACCGCACTGTGAGCGGTCATGTGAGGCCAATGCCTTCCAGATCGAGATCAGGCGGCTGAAGGCAGAACTTGCAGCAGAGCGCGAAGCCTGCGCCGACATCTGCGACCAGCACGCCAGCGTCGAGGGTATCGCGCAGCGGTGTGCGGAGCAGATCAGGGCGAGGAGCAAGACATGACCGACAAAGAACTGCTGGAACTCGCTGCGAAGGCGGCGGGGGTCAAGGTGCCGACCAAGAAGGACTATCCCTACGCCTACATTGATGAGAGAGGTATCCACAAAGACATCAGTTGCGGCGGCGACGGAACCCGAATGAGCCTCTGGAACCCACTCGTCAATGACGGCGATGCACTGCGGCTGGCTGTGAAGTTGAAGATTGGGTCCATTGAAGCGCTTCGGCTATGGGCAGCAGTTGACTGTGAAGCGGCAAACTCTGCTTATGAAATAGACCCCTACGCAGCCACCCGCCGCGCCATCGTCAGGGCTGCGGCTGAGCTAGGAAGAAACAAGACATGAACACCACCACCCGCCGCTATCCAAGAACAACCTTAGAAGCCTGGCCCACTCGACATCCCTATGCCGTCGAGCGCACGGTGAGGTCTGTGTCGTTCAAAGGTGTTGTCTTCTTCTGCACCATTGTTGCAGCACTCATGTACGCAGGAATATGAACAAAATCACATTGTTCTGGCTCACCATCAAAAGACGTGAGCCTTTGTTTCCAATGAAAGCGAAGCTATGAACACCTCACTCGATTGGCTAACTCTTCAGAAGCGCATCAGCGACTACTCTTACATGCAAGACAGGTTCATTGTTTTATTGCGTGAAATCATCTTTGATTCCGGTGAACCAAAATGGGATGGTTGGATGGAAAGTGCCGTCCACAGCAAAACAATAGAGGAAGCCTATAGACTCATCGCAGAGGCAGAGAAGCTATGAGTGTTATTTGTACATGCGGTCACAACGTAGACGACTATGCCGACACAGCCACCATTGTCCTAAAGCAATATTGTCCAAGGAATGGTCCCTACATCAGCTACGTCGTCTATTGCAAATCCTGTGCTGACGAAGCAGCAAAGAACGACGAAGTGCTATTCAACGACAAAGACATCGACAACTGGCTACAGACATCATGACAGACCTTGTCCTTCCCCGTCACGTTAAGAAAGTTGGCAACGACTTTTATTATGATCCTCCGCATAAAGCTGTTGTTGCTGGCGCTGTCAAGCGTAAGAGGAGCAAAGACTATGATGCAATAGTCAAGCACGCTGCTTTCTACAACGACAAATATGTCGAGTGGATAAAGGTGAGAGAAGAAACTCGACGCACCTACAAAGAAGGTAGAGTGACACATCTCATCAACAGCTATCTCAACAGCACCGACTATTTTGCTCTGACACCCGGTGTTAAGAAGCAATACAACATTGTTCTTCACCTGTGGCAGCACAAGCGCATTGGTGGTGTTGAGTTCTTCAACGCAAAGATAGACTTCATCACTGCACCACTGGTACAGCGTCTGTATGAACAGGAGTTGAAGTCTGGATCAAGACCGCTACAGACCAACCAGATTATTTCTGTACATCGATCTGTATGGAATTGGGGTATACGTCATGGTTTCACCACATTGAATCCATTCAGCCACATCAAGAAAATATCTGTTGCTGCCAGGAAGATGATGTGGCAGCGCTCACAGGTGTTGTCGGTGTTGAATGCTGCATTCAGCAAATGGGAATGGAGAAGTGCTGGTATCATCTTTTATTGTCTCTATGAATGGGGACAGCGTGTCAGCGACATCCTCAATCTCAAGTGGTCCTCTGTTGACCTGAAGAATAAAACAGTGACGATACAGCAGAGCAAGAAAGGTGTCACTGTACGCTTGCCTATCTCCGATGGTCTTGCTAACATCCTTCAGCAGCAGTACAAGGAACATCCCTGCCGCACCTATGTTGCTCCTCGACATCGTTCTGCTGACAAACGCGATTGGGTGCCGTACACTATCGTCTCCATCATGTATCACTTCAGAGAAATCTGCGAAGTTGCTGGCATCCCTCAGGAGCTACAGCTTCGTGATCTTCGACGTACAGCCATCACCGAAGTCATTGAGAATGGTGGTGACCTGTTGACAGTGATGATGATGTCTGGACACCAGAACGCTGCCAGCGTGTCTCCTTATTTTGTCCATACGCTGAAGGGCTCAACCAAGGCTCAACAAATCCGAGAGTTCCCATCAACTCTCATCAACCCCAATCTGCTAAAGGAAACGATGAATGAAAAATTTTCTGCAATTGCAGC
>JACCDP010698646.1_pt1 | contig 27087 bp, 26 predicted proteins | sample 7445841 | NCBI WGS metagenome assembly JACCDP01 (sample SAMN15323441, study PRJNA562643) | freshwater metagenome | isolation source: river surface water | place: USA:Blue River Watershed | collected 2017-08-17 | reverse complement strand
GTGGTTTTGGAGGACGCAGTGGACGCGGGGGACGCGGCGGGTTCGGCGGCGGGGGGCGAGGCGGCGGGTTTGGCGGCGTGGGGCGAGGCGGCGGGTTTGGGGGCGGGGCAAGGACGGGAGACGACGACGACTCGCGACGCCGCCGCAGTCCGACGCCCAGTCCGAGTCCCGTGCCGGCCAGCACGAGCGCCAGGGCTGCGGCGAGCACCTTTTTTTTGTGGACGGCATACAGGTCCTTGGCTCGAGTCCACGCGGACGCGAACCAGGCCATGCGGGGTTCCCCTAACAAAATAAAATTCTCGGGAAAACACCAGCAACAGATGATGAACGATCTGCACCCGTACTCCCGCACCGAGACGCCCTACTTTTCGGTGAGTTACCCTCCCTCGAGCAAGAGCCCCTACAGGCCCGACCTCCTGCGCCACCGCCTGCTGATCGACAACCGCGACCGTCACGACGCGGCCAACACCAGCCCCTTTGACTTCCGGATCGATTTCCGGCAAACGGGCATCGAGCGCCTGGAAAACGTGGCCAGCGTGGAACTGACGTCTCTGACGGTTCCGCAGGTGGACGACGACCCCTACGTGATCCTGGACTCGTTCGAGCTCGGGGAGCACATGCTGTCCAGCTCGTCCGCGGCGCACCAGACGTACAACGTGGGCATTTTCCGGGGCGACTTGCGTCCCGGGAACGTGGTCACGCTGCGCCAGACGGACATGGCGTTCCCGAGCCTGAAACTGTTCGTGCCCCCGCTGGGCCAGCTGGACCGCATTTCATTGAAGCTTAAAAAGTATAACGGCAGCGTCGTCCAGTCCGCCAACACTTTGAACAGTAACACGGTCATCGCGTGCTTCGAGATCACGACCGACCCCTCGCTCCGCCGCCAGCACTAGCTGCTCTGCTGCTACTTCGCATCGCCGCCGTCGTCGCCGATATTGGGATTGACGTTTTCCTTGTTGGTTTCCGCGTACGCGCGCAGGGGGCCGAGCATGGCGTCCCGCAGGTCGTCGACGTCAATTTTTTTGGAGGCCGCGACGATGTCCAGGACCTCGTCCGCGAAATCGACCATGAGTCCGAGGATGGGGGCCTGGTACCGGTGGACGACATCTGTCGAAAGCGGCGCGGCGGCCGCGGCTTCGGTCTCGGCCATGGGCGCAAAGATGTTGCCGCAGCGCGCGCAGTAGGCGCACCCGTCAACAAGGTGGTCGGTGGGGTCGTGGCTGTGCGTGAGCCCCGCGACGCAGAGCGCGAGGGCGTGGGCGTTGACTTTTTTGGAGGCCGCGAGTTTCTCGAGCAGGGGGCAGACCAGCGCGCCGAGCACGTCTTCGATGCGCAGCAGGACCCGCGGCAAAGAAAGAGACATAGTATGACAGAAGAGTCCAGGAGCGCAAGTCTTTTGAGCGCGCGTGTCGCGACGGAGCCATTGCTGCGATCCGCACACAGCAACGGTCGCCGCCTAAAAAAAATATTTGGCTTTTGGATATGGTGACTTCCGCGGGCGTGTGGACTTTGGCCGCCCTGACTGCGGTGGTGCTGGGCTCCGCGATCGCGGGTGCGGCGAGAGTCGCGCTGCCGCGGTGGTTTGCGGTGCTGGCGGGCGTCGCGGCCGCGGTGCTGGCGCTGCGCCGCGAGACGTGGCTTCCGTTTTTGGGGGAGACCGTGCTTCCCCCTGGCGTGTTCCGGAAAACGTTCGGCCCGACGCGGGACACGACGGACGTGGACGTCCTCGCGAGCCCGGGCGCGATCCGCGTGGCGTACTGGGCGTCCGAGAGCGCCGATTCGTCGGACCCTCGGTCGGCGTACGGCGACTACAAAAATTCGGGGGTCGCGGGCGTTTCGGCGGACGGCAGTGCGACGCTGCGTCTGCGGTGCCCCGGATTATACAGAGTCCGCGGGGGCTACCGTCCCTCCCGCCACGCGCATTACCGCGAGGTGTTTGCCAACGGGACCCTGGGGCCTGTCAAAACTGTGCGCGTGGACTGCATCCCGTGAATTTACATGTCATCGTCATCCACAAACAGACAGGGTTTTTTCGGCGGCGGCGACGCTGTGACGGGTTTGGGGGCTCCGCCTGCCATGAAAAACCCCGATTTTTTGTAAAACGCTTTTCTCTTTGCCTTTTGCGCGAAAGCAATTGGGAAATCGTCGGTGACATCTACTATGAGGGCCGGTTGGTCGGGGTTGCGGAGGACGCGTCCGGCCGCTTGGACGACATCCGAGGCCGGCGTGGCGAGGACGAGGGCCGAGAGCCGCGGGAGGTCGAAGCCTTCGCTTGTCAGAGCATATGTGGACACCACGACTTTGGAGGCCGGCGGCGTCGTGCCGTCTCCCCCGATGAAGCACTTGGCATCGACGCCTTTCTCGACGAGGGCGGCCTCGATGGCTTTGCAGTGGTCGCGTCGGTGCGAGAGCACGAGAATGTCGCGGCCGTGGAGACCGTAGACTTCGAGGATTTTATTGACGATCATGGCGGTGCGTTCGGGGTCGTTCACCAAAAGACTCGTGAGACTCGCGTAACAGATATCTCCTCGTCTGTTCAAAGGCATGTCGAGTGCGACCGCGGGTTTGTACTTGACGAACGTGACGGAAACGTCGACGGCCGCGCGCGCGCCCGCGTAGCTGACGGGTCCAAAAAACCAGTGAATGACCTTTGTGAGTCCGTCTTTGCGCGTGGGCGTGGCGGACAGGCCCAGGACCCTGGGCAGCGCGAGCCCGAACATGGCGTTACTAAAAACCTCGGCCGCGATGTGGTGGACCTCGTCGACGACCAGGAGGCCGATGTTTTCGAACGTCGCTGGCGGGAAGACGCGCTGGGTGAGGGTCTGGAGCATGCCGACGACGACGTCTCCGGACGTGTCGCACGCAGCGCCTTGGACCCTGGTAACGGTGACGCCCGGCAGGAGGTCGCGCGCCCTGTCTGTCCACTGCTGCGCGAGGAATTCCTTGTGCACGAGCACGAGGGTCCGGAGTCCGAGCTTGGCGGCGATGTACAGCGCGCACGTGGTCTTTCCCATGCCGGTCGCGAGGGACAGGAGCGCGCCGCCCGTGGACTCGAGACTTCGGAGCACGGCCTCGACGGCTGCGGGTTGCTGGAGCTCGGGTTTGAGGGATGCCGCACACGGCGCAAACCGGACTCTCGCTGCGTCGGGGACGGCGAGTTGCGGCGCGGAGGGGAGATAAAACGTGGGTACGACGAGCGACGCGGCGTCTTCCCGGAACATTTTGAAGCGTTTCGGGAAGACCTGGTTGAGGACGAGCGGCGAGACGGTGAGTTCCGCCCTGGCCTTTTTGGCGGCCTCCGAGTGTTTGGGGATGACGACCCCCTGGCGCGTGCGTTTCATGGTTACAGGTCGGGTCATGCGCGCGAGCGGCCCTTAAGCCGTGTGGGTCACCAGCGTCACCAGCCCCGCATCGCCGCCGCCGCGTTGGCTGGTGCTGCCGCCGCCGTCGCGGGGGGCGGCGGGACCGCGAGCGCTTCCAAGAGGCCGGTGGGGTACGCGAACCTCCGCCAATAATTGACGGACATGTTGAAGCGTTTGGAGATGAGGTTCATTTGTTCGTCGGCGTAGGTCATGAGGTTGACGAGTTCGCGCGTGACGCCGTACGCGACGTAGTCTGTGGCGAAGGGGTCGCTATCGATAATTTTTTGGGTGGTATCTGCGGTTGCGGCCACGAACATTTCGAGGACTTGGCGGATTTCCATGTCGCGTTGCCGCTTTTTCTCGCGTTGCTGCAGCTTGCGGCGCCATTCTGTCTCGTCGATGCGTTTGAGGAGGTACTGCAGCCGCAGGTCGGCGTTGGCGTTGGCGTCGTACTCGGTTTGTCCGCGCATGCGCCTGAGATCGATTTCCGTGAAATGGCGTGCGGTGCGGTGGGTGTCCGACAAAAAGCGGCGGACGATGGTAGGCATGCCCCTGATGCGGCGTTCGAATTCGTAGGGATTCGGGAGTCCTCCGCACGCGCCGCCCCCTCCCGGAACGTCCCCTGGGTTTCGCGGGACTTCGCCGACGGTGCGCCGCAGGTACTCGTAGTAGTGCGGGTTGTGCACCGTGGTGGTCACGACCTCCCCGGTGCGCCACGAAAACGCGGTGTGGCACTGGGTGCACCACATCTGGTCGCAGCCGTCGATTTTGTAGATGAGCGCGGCGCAGGAGGGGCAGGCCTTGGTATCTCGCGCCATGAGCCTGGCGGACGCGACGGCATCGGCATCGCACATGTGCTCCGCGTTCTCGAGCTTGACTTCGTGGCACTGCGGGCAGACGTGTGCCTCGCAGGTCCCGCACTTCCAGGCGGTGCTGAGGAAGCCTCTGCACTCGTCGGCGGGACACGCCCTGATGAACGCCCGCCTCTCGCGCCTGTCCGCGCCGAGGCCTCCGTCCGAGGTGTAGTTGGACGCGACGATGCGTGCCTGGCGCGTGCGGTCGTGGTGGATGTCTCGGGTGATGGCTTCGAGGCGTCCCCGGAGCCGGGCGACTTCGATTTCGTTCTTCCGGACGTTTTCCAGGAGGTTGTCTGCGATTTTGTAATTTTCCAGGAGGATCTGGGACTCGGGGAGCAGGGCTTTCTCGCGGTCCAGGAGCACGTGTTCGCGGTGCTGCTTGTAGGCGCCGGACACGAAGGCTTTGGTGAAGTTATCGTCCAGGAACTCGCGGTTCCAGGGCTTGCGACAGCTCATGCAGTCGGCGTCTCGGGGACTTTGGAGCAGGTACTGCGCCACGCAGGTCGCACACGCTCCAAATTCACAGTAATTGCATTTCACGGAGCGGCGCTGCACGGGCGTGAAGGCCGCGCAGCACACCGGGCACTCCGCCATGGCGAGGAAGGTACGGATCACGCGAGTTTGGGGCCTTAAGCCAGTTGGGGACCCGCGGTCACATCGGCCTTTTCCCCTTGGCGTTGTTGTTGTTGTTGTTGTTCTTCCTCTTGGGGCTTTTCGGGGGACTGCGGTACCCCGAGGGCCCGGGGGTATTAGTAAGCGCTTGCAACGCTTTCTGTCTCCAATTGTTGTTGATGGTGCCGAAGAAGTTGATGTCTTCGGTGGCGGCGGCGATGGCGGCGGCGGTGGCGTTTTTGTTCCTCTGCTCCTGTTCCATGGCTTCCAGCTGACGCGTCTCCCTCGCGCGCCTGTTTTCGATTTCTCGGCGGTTGTTGTTGGCGTTCCTGGCTTTGGCTGCGGCGTTCAAGGCATTCAAGGCTTCTGCGAAGGTGGTCTTGTTTGCTGGCCGAGGCTTCTGCGGCGGCGGCGGCGGCGTCGGTGCGCGCTGTGGGGGTCGCGACGAGTTGGCGAGTGCCTTGAGTGCCATTTCCCGCGCGGCCTCCTGGATGTTTTTGTTCTTCTTCGTCTTGGCGGCCTTGGCCTCTTTGAGTCGTTGCAGTTCACCGTGGACAGCTTGGAACAGTGTATCCCTCCGTTTCTTGACGCGGTTTACATTCTTGAGGTACTGGTTCTCGGCGTTGGACTGCGACGCGTTCGTGCTGACGCCGAGGTTGTTGTTCACGGCTGGCTTGGGTTTCCTGACGGGCATCGGGTGCCGTTGCTTGATCATGCGCGAAGCTACGTTGTTGCGGAACCTTTGCTTGTTTTTATTTGCTTGCACGCGAAATTTCCCGAGTTTTGTCTTTTTGGAGTTTTTGATTTTCTGTCTTTGTTCCTGTTCATGAGCTTTGATCGCGTTGACGATGGCCTCGATCGTTGTGGGGGATGCGCCGTTGTTGTTGGAACGCGGCGGCGGCGAGCGGCGGTTTGGCGTGTTGCGTGTCATGTTGACCACGTTCATGTTGTTGTTACGCGTCAGGTTGACCACGTTGTTGGACCTGTTGGACCTGTTGGACCTGTTGGACCTCGACGGCGACGGTGCGACCCCCGTCCGCATGATCTTTTTTCCGACCCTGGCATTGACTTTCACGCACCTGCCCGTTGCTGTGTTGCACAGCTTGCCTGGCGGGCATGGTTTCTTGCACTCCTTTCTTGACGCGTTTCGACTGTTGGAAGGTCCTCCTCGATTGCTGTTGAAGTTGTTGTTCCACGGCTGCCGAGGTCCTCCGCGATTGCTGCTGCTGCTGCTGTTGAAGTTGTTGTTCCACGGCCGCCGAGAAGGTCCAGGGCTCAAGGCCGTGACGATTTTCCCGATCCTGCCGTCGCGCTGAACGCACTTCCCGGACACCGGGTTCCGCACGTGACCCAGCGAGCACCGCGACCGGTTGTTGTTGTTGTTGTTATTTGGGAGAGGCGGCGAGTCCACGTAGTTGTTGCCGCTGCCGGAAAGCGGTGAATTGCGCCGCTGGTTCATATGTACCGTCTGCTGCATATTATTTCTGGCTTGGGCCGCTGCCGCCCGCCTAACGATTTCGCCCCACCGATTCGGGATGGGAGACACCAGCTCGCCTGCGCCCAGGGCCTCCATTTCGGCGATCTGGGCATCGAACCTCTCCTGGTTTTTCTTTGCTTTGGCCGCCTTGGCTTTGGCCAGTTCCTGTACTGCTACTTTACGGACATCGTTTTTGGCGCGTTCGAACAGCGCCTTCAGTTGATGCTGCGAGTTTTTGCTTTTGTTGTCGAGACCGTTCCAGAGCTGCATGAACCGCTCTTTGATCCGCGCGGCCTTGGCGGGAATGGCGATACCGGACGCCCCTAAGTACGCCGCGAGAGCGTTCTCCGCCTTTTTTCGCTGCATCTTATTTCCCACCGCCGGGAGACCCAAATTCGGCATGTTGTTGTACTTGTTGTACGACGCACGCGGGGGCGCACGCGGGGGCGCACGCGGCGACGCCAGCGCGTTCATCAGCATCCTGTCGAGTTCGTCGTCGTCGTCGTTGGATGACTCCCAGTTCGGCGGCTCGAAGTCGGCGCCAAAATCAACGTTAAATTCTGGGAGCTGTTGGCGCTTGAGCTGTTGTTGTCGCTGGTGCCGCTCGCGCACGCCGCGGAGTTCTTCGATTTTGGCCTCGACCTGGTTTTCGGTGAGTTCCGCGCGGAACGTGCGGTGCAGATCGTCCAGAAATTTAGCCACTGTCGTTTGTGGCGGCATTTTGTGGCGCGCCAGCATGTTCTGGAGCATGTGCTGGGACACCGTGTTATTCTTCTGCAAATACGCCTGCAAATACGCATAGAGTTGCCTGAGTTTGAACGATCCCAGCCCGTACGTGTTTGACAGATGCTTGGCGATACGATTCTGCACGAGCGAATTCAGCGCTAGATTCCTGAGGTTTGCGGTGTTGTTGTTAACGCCAGCTTTGTTAACCGGCCGCCGCCTGGACGGCCCCGGGGCATTGTCGTTGCTGAACCCGCCGCGACGGCCGGCCAGGTTGTGTTGCGCGCGTGATTTACGTGGTGGTTTACGTGGTGATTTACGTGGTGGTTTAGGCTGGGCCTTCTTGGCTTGTTTCTTCTTGCGCAGCTCCTCTTTGGCGCGCTCCTCGATCTGGTTTTGGACATGTTTTTTGACGAACCGGTTCCGTTCGTTTCCTTGCAAGCCCTGGTTGTTCGCGAGACGCGTCGCCCGTGCGGCCAGCTCTTGCTGCGCTTGTTCGAGCGTGCCGCCGTGCGACTGTTGCAGGAGCCGGAGTTTGTTGGCTTTGGTCCTCCCGCCGGCGGCGCCCACGGCCGCGCACCGCCCCGTGCTGCGGTCCGGGATGTAGCCCTGGTCGCACGCGCACTCTTGGCCTGGCGCGGGCCGACGCGCATGAGCGGTGCACTTGCACTGTCCGTTTTTGTCGTACCTCTGCGTTTCCAGCTTCGCTTTGGAGCATGGCTCCTTGGCTTTCCGAGGCGGCGGCATGTGCCGTTTCCACGCTACTTAGACGATCACAACATTTTATTTGACTACAGCACGGACCGCACGACATCTCCAAACGCCCGTGTTCCTACGCGCTCCAACATGGTCTCTCTCGCCGCGGCGATGCGGTTTTTGTACGCGCGGATGTCTTGGGCGCTGAAGCGCGCGACGTCCTCGATGGGCACCTTTTTGAGGTCCACGTAGAGGTCGTCTGGGATGGCGAGCTGCGGGGGGACGGAGCCGTGGTAGAGCGGGATGACGCCCGCGATGAACGCGCCGTACAGTTTTTCGGAGCAGTACCCCTCGGCGTCCGTGTTTTCGACGATGATCGCAAACGTGAAGTCTGCCATGATATCGACGAACGTCCTGGGGTCTTCGGAGCGGTGCAGGGCGTGCTCGACCGTGAGCCCTGGGGTCGTCGACTCGAGGGAGTCCCAGCCGAGTCCGTGCACGACGACTGGCAGTCCGGCGGCCGCGAGACGTGTGGCGTACTGCTCGCGCATGGGGTCGAGACACGTGAGCGTGACGCCGTTGACGACGTAAGTTCCGGCCAGGTTTCGGCGCTCGGCGACGACGCACGCCCTCGGGATGTCTTCGAGCTTGGGAGTCTTGAGGACCTGGAGATCTTCGGGGAAGGTGAGGTGGTGGCAGTTGTGGGGGCAGAACACGGTTTTCAGGGACTTGTCCGCCAGGATCGGGGCCCAGTAGGTCAGTATGACATCAAAGTGTTTGGCCAGGAATGCGCGATCCCACTGCGCGGCGTGGCGTATGTTGGGGCTCTCGAGCGTGTAGACGATTTTGCGGACGTCGTCCCTGGCGGCAAAAAAGTCGAGGGGCAGGTCTCCGGGGTTGCAGATGGCGACGAGCAGCGTGGCCCCCGGCGGGATGTTGGGATAATTGGAGAAGCCGTCGATGAGGTTGTGCGTCTTGACGAGGTCCCTCCAGAGCGTCGGTTGCCACTGGTCCATCGCATGATTTTTGTTGGTGTCATAGAGTTTCTCGAAGAAGGCCTGCGTCGCGGATTTGGAAAAGTGGAAGAGGTAGAGATCCGACTTGGCGCCGAAATCGTGGCGGTACACATCGTTCCCTTTTCTGAAGAAATCGGCGGACACGCTCTTGGCCGTGTTATCGACGCGGTAGGACAGGGAGTAGTCGCGGACGACGGCGTGCGGCGCGGAGCTCAGGAAGAATTTGGTGACTTCGCGATCTGCCTCGGGCTTGCCGCTCCTGAACGCGGCGTTCCAGTGCGGCCCTGCGGCAATGGCCAGGTCTCGGGGGAGGAGGTAGCAGGAGGTGTCCACGAGGTAGTCGTCCTTCGCGCAGATCGTGTGCGAGATGCCTCCGAGGGATTCGCAGTTATCGCAGCACACGAACGCGCCGGAGGCATCGACGATGCGCCGCAGGGAGTGCGCCCAGTACCCTTCCCCGCCTTTGACGACCGCGCGCGCCAGGTTTTGGACGTGGTGCGGGTCGACGGTGTTGTCGTCGTCGAGGTACGCGACGTGCGTGGCGTTGACCAGGTACGGGAAGGAGCCGTAGATGCGGTGCCCGTTCCACCCATTTGCACCTGTGTTTTCAGGGAGAACCAGGGGCACGACAGGCACCGCACCGTGTTTGTACGCGTCCGTGACCCGCGCGACTGCCGCCGCGTACTGCGGCCCGTCGACGACGACGTAGTGCGTGATGTTGGGGAGGACCTGTGCCTGGACGCTGCGTATGCATTCTTCCAGGAAGGGTCCTCCGATGGTCGGCGTGATGACGGCGATTTTCATGAGGGATTCGTAGCGCTGGCGGTGGTGGTGCACGAATGGGTCTGGGTGCGTGAACTGCGTGATGTCTGGGCGCACGGGGTACTTGAGGGTCGCGACCAGGATGCTGAGGACGGATTGGTCGTGGCGGTGGTCCTGGAATTCGGGGTCTTGCGTGGACCCGCTGGCATCGGAGACGATCGCCGGGTCCCTGCACGCTTGTTCATAAGCTTCCAGGAATTTGATGGCATCTGGGTGGTACTCGTACGCCTGGATGGCGGCGTTGACTTGGTAGGCGTCCCTGACGTCCGAATTATCTTCGGCGACCCCGAGCGCGTCGAAGCACTCGCGCTTGGTCCAGCGCCTGTTGGTGTACTTATTGGCGACGGCGGTCTCTCCGAGTTGGAAGAAGGACATGGGCCGTTTGCGCGGGTCATCGACCTTATCAAAGAGTCCATCCAGCGATTTCTTGACGATGATGGCGGCGTCCATGTACACGACGCGCCCCCTGAATTCCTGCATCGTTTTCAGGATGACGTACGGTTTCCAGGCCCACCACCCGTACCCTCTCGCCTTCGTGTCCAGAGCCGGATTCTCTTGAAAATACGGAGCGATCGTGGCCGGCGTGTGGACCACGACCCTGGCAGCGCCGCCCGCGTGGACGGCCGAGTGGCGGAGGAGGGCCGCGGCATTTTCATAGTCTTTTGTGGCAAAAGTGACGACAGTGATACCATCTTGAGCCATGGTTTTTGGTTTGCGACATTCCTTAAGACATTTACTTGCATGAAAACGCCCATGCTTTTCCGCCTCTTTTAAGAGAAAATGAGCACCCCCCAAATGGCAACAATGGCAACATCAGCGAAGACAGCGGCCGTCATATATGATTCACGATTTTTTTCCGGTTGTACTGCATGGACTTGTGGGACACGTCGTCGCGCACGAGTTCGTTCGTTCCGGTGTCGGCGGTGAGTTTGCCGTCGCAGCACGTCTTGCCGAGCCACGACGTCGTCAAGACTTTGGTGCGCGCGGCGTCTACGACGGGGGGTTTCGTGCGTCTCCCGAGCGTCCCGTCCACGAGGCTGAACTCGCGGGGCGCGCACCTGATCGTGTCGCATGGATGCACGCTGAACGCGTTCTTCACGCTTCCTACCGAGACGCGTCTCGTGTACCTGGTGCCCCCGTCGTGCGACATGGCTGTCTCGTCCCAGGCGACGTTGCTGCGTACTCCTGGCGTTCTGGACCAGATCCTTCGTTTCGAGGGTCCGACCTCGTTCAGAGTGCGCTCCAAAGAATACTTTGTGCAGCGGTACGGCCCGGGGGATCGGGTTTTGGACCAGTTGCTGACGTTTGCGCACGACACGGGGCACGCTGGCGTTTTTCGGTTACCTCTTCACCCGAACGTCGTCGCGGGTTCGTTTGGTCAGTCGTTGGCGAGCGCGCGCGTCGTGGGCGCCGCCTCGAACCACGAGCTCACGAAACTGACGTACACGCGCGAGCACGCCAACGCCTTTTTGAGCGAGTACCTGAGGTTCCTTGGGCCGGGGACGTACGTGATCGCGGCGTGTCGGGGCAGCTGCGACGACCGCGTGACGACGAACATTCAAAGACGATTCGGCAGCCAGAGCCCGATTTCGTTGGAACGGAATGCGTGGGCGTCGACGCGACGCGGCGCCCTCCCGAACATGACATCCGGCACGATCTTACACGCCAACGCCATGAGAGTGTTGTTGAATACTACTACGAGCAACAGCGACAGCAACTACGAGAGCAACAGCGAGCGACGCGCGAAGCGACCTCCGAAGCGACCGCTTTGGCCGACCGAGTCCCCGCGCAAAAACCGCCGCCTCGATATCAGCGTGTACGGCCCGGAGGCCGTGCGCACGCGCGTGCTGCAGCGACAGGGCCGCCGCAAGATTTTGGGGGAGATCCAGCAGTACTTTGGCGTGGTCGCGCCCTCCCCCCCGCCGCCCTTGCTGCTTTCGGAACGCAGCAATGGTCGTCCGAGCACAGCACGAAGCCCCCCGCCCTGGAGTCCACATTCATTTTCCAAACTTAAAAGTGACAGTTGACAGCTGCGCGCAGCTTGACCATGGCTGCGGGGCGGTGCGACTGTTTTTACGACGGGCTGGAGCCTTTGGTGGTGGTCGACTACGCGTCCGCATCCGAAGTGTGCACGCGATGCGGCGTGGTGGTGGAGAGCTGCGTCTTTGACGACGGGCGGGAATACCTGGAAGAGAGCCGCGCGGGTCCTGCGCCGCAAGCGTTTTTGGGGCACGGCGGCGGCACGTTTTTCGGCAGCGGCGTCGTCCGCGGCGTGAGCCAGCGCGTGCTGGGCGCGAGCACCGACTTCCCTGCGCGCCTTGCGGATGGCTTTGGGTTGATAGAACAGCACGCTCTTGCACTTGGGTTTGCGACGGACTCTCGCGCGACTCTGGCGGCCAAGGAGCTGTACCGCGACATGCACGACAAGAACGCGGTCAAGGACAAGGGTTTGTTCGCGGCCGCGGCTGTGTACTTTGGCGCCAAGATGGAGCAGGCGTCTCGGGAGTTGAAGGTGGTGGCGGCAGTGGCGGGGTTTTCCCAGAAACAGATGCACGGGGCCGCGGACGCGTTCAAGGACTGCCTGGCGGACAAGCCGTACTACGACCGCCTGTTCGTGGCCGTGAGCGCGTCGAATCTCATCAATGCATACGGCGACCGACTGCGCACGACGGACGAGTGCCGCAAGGCCGTGAAGCGCGGGGCGCACCGTTTGGACGCGGCGCTCAAGGGGTTGCTGGACACGGGGCGCAAGCCGAGCACGATCACGGCGGGGTTGATGTACCTGGCTGCGCGGGCCGAGGGCGTGACGCTCCCCAAACGCAGCCTGGTGGACGCGTGCGGCGTGTGCCAGCAGACGCTCGACCGCGCGGTCTTTGAAATATCCGAGGTCATGACCGCACACGGCATTGCGTCGTAGTTGTAGTTGTTTTTGTTTTTAGGAATGGAATGTGTGAGCACCCACCCACTTTGCTTAAGCAAGCCGAGACATGCCGCAACACCCAAAAAATGCGAGTCATTTCGGTGGACCCGGGAACCAAGAATTTGGCGGTGTGTGTGGTGGAGTTTGACGACGCCAACGAAAATCCGCGGATCGTCGCGTGGATCACCACGGCTCTGGACAGTTCGACGCCCTCGGGGGTCGTATCGACCATCGAACGGGTTTTGGGCGGCTTGGAACCGTGCGAACATGTTGAAGTCGTGATCGAACATCAGCCGCTAAAGAACGTTAAGACGAAGACGCTTCAAAATTACTTCGAGATGCTGTTCACGCTGCGCGGCGCGGCGCGGGTGTACGTGCAGGACGCGCGGTTAAAACTGAACTGGGCGGCGACCACGAGCCACTGGCCTCGCGGCGACATCCCGGACTGGAGTTACGGCGTGCGCAAGAAGTTGTCGGTGGACGTCGCGCGGTCCTGGCTGTCTTCCGACGACGACGACGACGACGGAGCCTGGAAATCGGTGTTCGAGGCCTCGAAAAAGAAGGATGACCTCGCGGATGCGTTGTTACAAGCGCTGGCGTACGCGGGCATGGCGCGGCGCGTGCTGGCTTCTTCATCGGAAAAAAAGCCAGGCAAGGCGATTATCGCGCGCAAACCTTCCGCGACAGCGCTGGCGAGCGGTAAGTTCACGCGGAACGGCGCCAAGTGGATGCTGCTACGGCTGCTGGGGGCCCGCGACGGCGACGCGGCAACTTTGGAAGATATTCTCGGCAAACGCGGCGCGGACGTCACGAAACTGCGCAAGAGCATTCTCAAGAATTTTGGATCGTACGACGCGTGCGCCAAGGAATGTTTTGGCAAGTGACGCCTTGACCGCAAGTGACGCCTTGACCCCGCCGCGATTAAATATTTTATTTTGTACCTTCATCGATCGATCGATGCAATCATCCACCCCGAGTTCGTTGCGTCTGAACACGCCGTCGGTGGCCCAGACTCTTGGGACGCACATGCGCGCCGAGAACCGCGCGCGTCTGAGCACCACGAGCCGCACGATGCGGAACACGATGCACGTGACGCCCCGGGAACGCGCCCGCGGGTTCATTGGTCGCAGTTTCCGGGACGTCGTCCAGCTGCGCACCACGCTGCGCCGGGTGCTCGCGACGGCCGTCGGGGTGCTGGGGCACGAGATAATGCACGACATGGACGACGCCCACCTGCGGAGCTTGGGGTGGACGGAACCCGACCCCGACGACCAATTGACGTTGAGTGTGGATCCGAGAATGGTGAAAGAGAAATACGGGTACATGATCATAATGAAGAATTCCACAAACGTGTTCATTTCCTCTCCGCAGGGTTGGATCATCTCGATGGTGAAACGAAATTGGCGTGGGCCGAGGGCTTACATCCGCAGGCTGGGGAACCTCTCGGAGTTGGGGCGCCTGGAACTGGACGGCGCAAAGATGATGCTGCAGAACGACTTTGGTTTCGAAGTCGTTGACAACGCGTGACGCGCGGGCTTCGGTCCGGCTTCGGCCCGGACGCCCTCGCTCGGGATCGCTCCGCTTCGCTCCGCTCCCCTCGCTCGTCGCGCCGGGGTACCAGTCGGGCAGAACCCCGCGGCTACCGTCGCTGTCGCGGGCTCCGTCGCGGGTCCTTCGAGGAGCTTCGCGCACGTCGGCACGCGGAAATAAAAAATAGCGTGGTAGTAGCAGTGGAATGGACTTGCCGATCCCGGTGTCGCCGATGCGAACGCGCAGGGTCCGCCTGCCTTCGTCGAAGACCGCGATGACGGAGGACGCGTTGTCTGCGGCTGCTCGCGTGGCCGCCGTCAAGGCTGCGGGGCGCGGGTACGACGCGCCCACGCAGACGTCTGCTTCCGGCACGACCCGGGATTTCGTGTTTGAGCGCCGCGGGGGCGGGGGACTGCTGACGGTGCGCGTGGACGTGTCCGCGGTGCCCCTGAGCGACGCGAAGCCCCCTCCGGCGCCCAAGGTCGCGACGGAGCCGGACATCCCGAGCATGGTGCCGTACCGCATGGAGATGACGGGCCGCGAGGTGGACGTGGACACGGCGTGGTCCGCCAAGAAGGACATCCGGGGCATCCGCACTTTCGACCGCACCACGTTCTCGCAGCTGGAGTACAACGCGCTGACGCCGAGCAAGGACCTGATGGAGATGCAGCGCGTGGCCAACGCGGAGCGTCGCGCGGCCCTGGAGGCTGCGCGGCCCGAGAACCTGACGCTTCGCCGGGTCCTCGCGGACGTGTACGACGGCGTGATCGGCGCGTGGGAGGACCTGTCCCGCAGCACGCCCGACTCTCCGCGGGGGGTGTGGGCCGTGTGGCGCAAGCGCAACCGTCTGCGCGGCCTGGGCCTGGCGCTGGCGGCGTTCGCGGTGGGCGGCCTGGTCATCGAGAGCGCGTACTGACACACGTCCACTGCTGCGCGCCGCACGCAGCATCGGTCGGCCCCCGGCCCCAAAGCGGGGCCCCTGCCGCCGGCCGATGTATAATTATTTTTTTGTCGCCGCCGCCGATGAGTTTGTGGCACTTGCGCGCTTCCGCGATGGCGGCGTCGAGCCAGGGCGGCACGACCGACAAGAGCAGCAGCGTCAGTTTCGACCCGCTGCGCGTTCCCCGCGGCGTCCGCGAGCGGCTGGCGGACGCATTGCCGGCGCGCGAGTTTTTGCTGTTTCGCGGCAACCCGCGGACGGGCCTGACGTGCGCGGTGACCAACGCGGGGTCTCGTCCCTACCACATTTGTTTACCGCGGTGGACGCCGTTTTGGCGGTCTCGCGTGGCGGCGGTGGCGGCGCTGGCGGCGGGGCGCGAGACGGCGTACGACGCGCTGCGCGAGCTGGTGGCGCGTCAGAACCCGGCGCTCGCGGACTTTCCCATCGTGCGCGAGGTGTGGGAGGACCGGCCTCATACGCTGGTGGCCTACGACATGACGTTCCCGGAGGGGTACTCGTTTCGGAGCGGCGGCGGCGGCAGCGTGACCGTGAACGCTTTCATTTTTGTTCTGGGCAAGCCGGATCCCGTGAACGTGATATTACACGCGCGCGTGCGTATGTTTTAAGTTTCAGGAGCAGCGCAGTGGCTGAGGATCCAGGCGCAGTCTGGGCGCGCGATAGAGTTCTCGAATGCTTCGCGCAGGATATCGTCCGTGAACTTGGGCCCTTCGTAATCTTTTTTGGGCCTTTTTTTGTGGGCGTCGGCGCTCGCGGGTCTGGCGGCGCCCGCCCTGGCGGCGCCCACGGCCGCGGGTTTTTTGGCCGCGACGTCGAGGATCACGGACGGGACGGTCTTGCCATCTCTCCCGCGCGTGACTGTCGCGAGCCCGCACAGGATCTGGTAGTTGGTCACGACGTTGGGGTCGACCTTCGAGAAGCCGACCGGGAGGTCGTTGGCGGGGGGGAGGCACGAGAGTCCAACGACGCCGCCGGTGTGCTCGTAGACCTCGAGGAGTTGGACGGGCAGGAGCATGGCGCCGACGTCCTTGGCGCGACTGCCCCCCCGGCCGAAGACGTTGAAACCTGGGCGATCGAGGTCGTTGATGAGCGCGGGGCCTTTGACGACCCCTGCCGCGAAGACGCCGGACGTGGGGCTGGCGAGGAGGACCATGTTTCCGGTGAGCCGGGCCTGGGCGGGGTCGCAGAAGGGCGCAAAGGTGCCGCGCGTGGCGCCGAGGGCGGTGCACGCGGGGTCGATGGGCAGGAGGACGCTGGGGTGTCCGTCCACGACGTCCGCGAAGAAGCGGAGCACCGGGCCCATGTTGAGTTTGCCGCCGTGCGCCTTGAGGTTTTTGAGCCATGGTCTGAACCCGTTTTTCTCGTAGACGTCTTTGGACCGGATCTCGGCCAGCGAGAACAGCAGCGACAGCGCCTGCGGACGAGCGCGCGAGCGCTTTGGCGCCGGTTTGACACGGCCGGTTTGACACGGCCGGTTTGACACGGTCACGCGGCCGGCCGCCGCACCTGGACGTCCGTGAGATACGCGACGTAGATGTCTGGGCTGTTGTTGAAGGCGGCGTCGACGTCAAAGATGAGCGACTCGACCCGGTCCTCGCGCATGAGGTGCTTCATGGTCCAGCGCTGGATGAAGGTCCACTCGAGGCGCACGCCGTTATCGAGACTGCCGGGCATGCCGCGGACCTGGTCGGACAGCGGCGGCAGCGGCGGCAGCGGCAGCGGCGGCAGCGGTGACGACGACGTGGGTGAGTCCAGCGTGAACGGCGGCGACTGGGCGATTTCCCTCATTATCGTGCGCATCGTGCCGGGCGTGAACTGCAGCAGCTGGTTCGCGTCCAGGGGGGGGATGTCGTTGCCGTCGTTGCCGAAGACGAGGGTCTTCCTGGCCTTGACGGGCGTGCGCTCTGCGTCGTCTGCGGGGCGTTTGCGGGGTTTGTAGGGACTGTTGACCTCGGCCTCGCCAGCCTTGGCGCCTGCGTCTGCGCCTGCGGTCAGCGTTTGGTCTTCTTGTACTTGCGCCGCGTCTTGCATCGCGAAGCACGAATACACGTCATCGCACGCGTCCGGGGGCGCGAATTCGTCCATGAAGTCCTGGTCGATTTTCGACGCGCTTATCAGCGTCGCCGGCAGCGTCGTCATGTCTGTGACGTACGCCGGGTTGAACGGGTTGTTCACCTGCGGGCGTGCGGCGGTGGGTGCGTCGGGGTCAGACTGCGTGCGTCAGACTGCGTGCTTCAGACGAGGTGTCGAAGCAAGTGTCGACTCACTCACCCTCATCGTGGCGCCCGGGTGGTCGAGAGTGCTGGCGTGCCCATGCTGCATTTTGGTGCAAAAAAAAAATAAAAGTGCGGGGGAGGCCGGGGCGCCGAGCTTATGAGTCCAGTCGGCGGCGGCGGGAAACTGTGGCGGGAACGCGGCCCCGGACGCCTGATAAGCGCGGCGCGGGCCCCTCTGCGCATTTCTTAATTTTGCAGAAACTATGTCTTGGCGCGACGCGGGTCTGGAGTGGTGGTCGGATCACACGGTGCGTGGCGGGCGGGGTCGCGGCCGTTGCGTTTGACCGCGGCGACCGCGGGCGCTGACGGACGGTTGTGCGCGTGGTGCGTGTGCGCAGCACGGCCTCGTCGGCGGCAGCGTCGGGTCGTACTCGGGCATGCTGCACCTGGCGCCGACGCTCGCGCGGCCCGGGTTCGTGCCCGCGCCCAGCGACCTGGACTCGGCGCTGCAGTCGCTGTGGGAGCGCTGCTCGAGCGCTGGCGAGGACGAGACGGCGATCGCCGACTGCATTGACCGCGCGGTATCGGCTCTTCGTGACCGCAAGCGTCGTTTCGACCCGACCTCGTGTTCCCGCAACGACATCCTCGATTCGGACGACGAGCAGATGCACGACTCGTCCAAACGCGCCCGAGCGAGCGCGCCCGGCGGCGGAGTGCGCAAGGCTCTGCGCAACAAGGCCAAGAGCGAGGCGCTGCAGCCGGTGCACGTCAACGTGCTGATGACGCACCCGATTACTGGGGTGTCTGGCGCGTGCATCGACGCGGCGGTGGCGGCGGACCACCTGGCCACGACCGACCCGGAGCTCAAGATCGCGTTTATCGGCGCGCGGGCGGCGGCGGTGTGCGCGAACGCGTCGCTGTCGTACGCGGGCATTTCTGGCGCCTCGGTGCCGGCCAACCCCACGGCCGACGAGGTTCGCGCGGGGTTATCGTCTCTGATCGGCCGCATGATCCTGGTTCCCGGCCGCGTCAATTCGCGCGCGGGCGAGGTGGGCCGCCGGAACAGCGCGCGGACCAACCCGTTCAAGCCCGAGAAGAAGCACCCCGTCGCGATGCAGCCGTTGGTGTGGCTGTACCGCGACGGCGAGAGCGCCGAGGGCGACGACAAGTGCCTGGCGCTGCTGCTGCCGCTGTGCGAGGAGGGCTACAACCTGCCCGGGCCCGGCCGTGTGCGCCTGCCCGGCCAGGCCGAGCAGTTTGAGGACGTCTGGATTCCGTGCGCTGTGGTGCACGTCTACGGCCCGCAGTACACCTGGTCCTTCTTCCAGGGCCACACCGGCGACCCCCGTAACCCGTGGGCCAAGAACAGCCGCCTGAACAACCCCGAGACGCCCCTGCCCCGCGACTTTTTCGGGTGGGGTCTGCTGGACGAGGGGCGCGAGCAGCGGCGGAGCATGTCGACGGAGGGCGGCCGGCTGCTGAGCGTGCTCAAGATGCTCCAGGGCAGCACGCGGACGCTGGGCCCGGACGTACCGATTCACGCGGCCGCGGGCGTCCTGACGCGGCTGCGCGATTCGAACGCGCTGGACGATGCGCTGCGCCAGGTTTTCTCGCACGACAAGCTGAAGGAGGCCATGCGGGACGGCGGGCGGGCGTCGTACGAGACCTCCTACGACGAGAGCACGAAGGAGGCGCTGGGCCTGGCCACGGCTCGACGGGTGGCCAACCCCTGCGGCCTGGACCTGCGGGCGTACCTGCTGCAGGAGGTGCTGCTGGCGCCGACGCCGCTCGCGCCGCTGCTGACCAACACGCTCGTGGACGAGGCGGTGCTGCAGGGCGTGCTGCCCCCCGCGGCCCTGAGCAGCGTGCCGGCGCTGTGGGTTAAGCTCCAGGCCGCTGCCACTGCCGCCGCTGCTTCCGAGTAAAAGAATCTTGTGCTGAGAGTAGTAGGGGTGTAATGGCCGGTACGTCACAAGACTCGACAAAGTGGGTTCTGGTAGCGTTTTTGGTGGCTGCCACGCTCGGCATGCTGGGGGTGGGCCTTTGGCTGTGGCTGCGCCGCGAGGACGCCAGGTCCAATGCAGAAAAACAGCTCGCGGACGCCCGCGCGGCCGAGGCCCAGGCGACGGAGGCCGCCCGAGCCGCCAAGGCCGCGTCCGTGAGCAAGTCCGTTGGCTCTCTCGTGTCTCCCCCGACCATCGCGCCCGTGAACCCTGTCACAGCCGTCGTCACAGCCGTCACACCGCTCGCCCCCATCACGGTTCCCGCGTTTACGACGCCTGCCCTGAAACTGCCGCCCGCGCCATCGCCTGCCCTTGCTACGACGACTCCCACGGCGACTCCCACGGCGACTCCCACGACACCTAAAGTGACGATAAAAACGATACAGCCAAAGACTACTCCTAGTACAGCGACACCTACCACGCCTAGTACAGCGACGCCGACTACACCTAGTACAGCGACGCCGACTCCTTCAACCCCGCAGCCTACGGGGGATGCATCGTCCATGACTCCCGCCCCCGTACCGTCCGACAAGCCGTCCGACAAGCCGTCCGACAAGCCGTCCGACAAGCCATCCGACAAGCCGTCAAACAAACCGTCCAACAAACCGTCCAACAAGCCGTCAAACAAGCCGTCAAACAAGCCGTCAAACAAGCCGTCAAACAAGCCGTCAACAAAACCCGAAAAGCCGAAGAAAGAGAAACCGAAGAAGGGCGGCAGCGGCGGCAGCGGCGGCAGCGGTGTGACGGTGAGTCCGCCCGCCGACGGCACCGTCCGAAAGACGACTCTGTCGGCGTACAACATCATGACGATCGACAACACGTGCAAGGGCTGCCTGGCGGAGTGGAAGGTGGGCCGGCAGTTTGTGGACAACGTCAGCGTCGTGGCCGTGCACGGCGACGACTGGCCCGCGTACAAGTACAAGTTGTTGGAGATTACGTACAAGGGCAGGACGGGTCAGTTCGCGGTGTACGACTACTGTGCGGATCGTGATTGTGATAAGAAAACTGACCCCAACTGCTGCACGAAGAACAAGAACTACAACGGCAACGGTTTTCTGACCGACATCGACGCGGCGGGCGCCAAACGCGCGTTCGGCGTCGACAACGCCGAGGAACATCTGTACGACAGCGCGACGTTCCGGGTCGTGGGTTCCGTGGACCCCAAAGCCCTGGCGGCAAAGTACGGCGCCACTCCTGCCTAGACCTGTGGTGTGTATTGTTGCACGGACACAAAGACACACTCTAAAAAAACTAAAGAAACAAATCACAGAAAAGACCAGCCGCGGAACTCGGGTTTGAACGACTCGATTTCGGCGTCATCGCAGAGAAACACTTGGTCGTGCAGGCGCTGCTGGAGCCGGGTAAACGCCTCGTCGAGATCGTACACCAGGGCCGCGTGCGTCCAGGCGGTATCGCCCGCGCTGTTCACCGCGCCGAGGATGGCCATGAGCGCCGCGCAGGTCGAGAGCACGTGCGCGAACTGGGGGCTGACGTCTTCGGTGCCCTCGCTGGACGACATGATGCCGAGCGTCTTGGCCAGCGACGCAAAGTCGACTGGGTCGATGTTTTGCTGGAGGGCTGCGTAGACGGTGTCGATCATGGTGGGAAACGCCTTGGCCCAGGTCTGCATGGTGCCGACAAACTGGGCGAAGTGAAGGTTGGGCATTTTTCAGAAAAAGGAAGTGGTGGGCGGCTGGACGGGGGGCGCCTCTTATGCCGGTGGATTTCCCGCCGAAACTTTTCCCGCGCGCGCACCGTCAGGCCATGTTGGCGCGTCTGTCGCGGCGCTGAGGGAGCGGGTTGTACATGAAGACCCATGTCGCGAGCCTGTGGATTTGGCCCGCGACATCTGCGATTTTGAGGTGTGCGAGTGCGACGTTGTACCGGAAGCTGTCCCGCTTCTCGTGCGCCTCCAGCAGCGTGTCCCGGACTTTGTCGGCTTTTTGCCAGAGATCGCGCAGCCGTTCGTTGACCATGTCGAGCACGTGCCTCGTCGACCTGGCCTTGGCGTGGTCTTTGGTGGCCTCGGCCTCGGCGGCCAGGTTCGCGAGACGCTCGATGGTGCGTTCCCTGAACTGCACGACCATGACGATGGTTTCCAGCAGCATGGTGCGTTCTTTCTCGAGGGTCGGCAGGATGTCGTCGTCGATCTTCTGGAGTTTGAGCTGCGTCTCCGCGACGTACTCCCGTGCGTTATCGAGTTCGTCCGTCAGTTTCATGCGCGTCTCCAGCAGCCTGAGTTTCTCGGCCTTCTGGAGATCCGTTTCCGGGAGCCGCCGGCGCGGCCGATCCGAGCGGTACCAGGCCGGCGCGGCGACGCAGCACGCCATTTTGGGGAAAAAAAAGAACACAGAGGGGGTTCGGCCTCCTGGTCTTATAGGGCCGTGTGTTGGCGGGAAAAATCTTGGGGCGGGAAAAAAATCTTGGTGCCATGTACGATGTCCTTTCCCTCGCTGCCGGTACATCTGCGACGCTCCATCACGCGGCGGATGAACTCGCCGTCGTTGGTGTCCCTGCACCACGCCCAGCGCGGCGCGCGCGGTGAGGAGACCGCCACCAACGCCTACGCGGAGATGCTGAATCGCGCCAAGACCCAGGACATCGCCGCTTTCAAAGATGCGTTGACGGATTTTTTCGCGCGCATCGCGTCGTATCTCGACCACCGCGGCAATGAGACTGTTTTATCGTCGTTTGGGCGAGGTCAAGGAAAAGTCACCGAGGGAATCGTTTACGAGCACTACGGTAGATATCTCGTTATTAACAAGCACAAAAGAGATGGCTATCGAACATTCGTCGGCATAAACATCGTGCCCGACTATTGGGATGACGACTCCGAAGACGAGCACCCCGACGTTTCGTTTTCTGTTGGCAAGCGACGAATTGAAGTGTTTGTATCTGGCAGTAAGGGACAGATGGTGAGAGACGCATTCCGGGAGGCGAAGCGCAGGTACCCCGCGTTGGAACGCCTGAGCCTGGAATGAGCCTAAACTTTTTCGACGCATAGTACAATGTCTCGGAACGGTTCGTCGTCCTTGCCCTGGAATTCTCTGCCCGACTCTGTCCAGGTGTCCATCGCCCGCCGCGCGACGCCGCGCAACATGTCGTCGTTGGCGCAGGCGTCTCGGTCTACGAGGGCGGCCGCGTCGGTGGTTCGCGAGGAGCGCGCGAGATCTCTCGAGGCGTTCCGCAGAGATCCGCGCATGGTGTCTATGATGGCGGACAGGACGACCGTACAACAAACCGTTGCGGCGATTTTGGAGGGCAAGGCTTTGGTCGATGACGACATCTCCGCCCGCGACCCCGACCGCATGCGCCGCGGGGGCTACAGATTCAGTATATACGAGATCCCCGGCGGACAAGCGAACGACGACCGCATACCATTTTTTCTCAAAACCAGACCCCCCGGGATTACAACAATGATTTATTCTCACGATGCGCGCGCGGGCGCTACGTATTCGGTTATTGTTCGTGGTCTCACGATTTTTGAAGGTTACTCGGGTTCGAACGACGTCCAGGTGAGCTTTTTTAGTCTTCTGCAGTTTTATAACAAACTGTACGCTGCCCCTGTGGTACCCGGGGTGCGCTTCCAGCAACTTGCGTTGGCTGCGGCAGTACAGGACAAGCTGCGGCGCCACGGCATGCGCGCGGTGGTGATGGATGATGCCAGTCGCGAGTTTTTGAGCCCCCCACCCCCCCTACCAGCCTGAGTTTTTTTTCGACGCCCAGCGTACAACAATGCCGCCGCCGTCGTCGTCGCCGCCGTCGTCGTCGCCGCCGTCGTCGCCGCCGTCGTCGCCGTTCCCCTGGAGCTCGTTGCCGGAGTCGGCGCAGCGGTCTGTGGCGAATCGTTTGGGGCCGCGGAACTTGTCGTCGTTGGCGATGAGCGGGTCGCGGACCGCGCGGAACCTGTCGTTGGGACACTCGCGTCACCTGGCGTCGATGCTGGAGGACAGGACGCCCGCGCGTCGCGTCGTGGCGGCGATTTTGGAGGCCAAGGCCCTGGTCGACGACGGCGTTCTGACCAGCGATCCCGACCGCCTGCGCCGCGCGGGGTACGAGATTCCGGGGCCTGGGCAAAACGCTACGAAAACCCTGACGACGGGTTTTGGGGATAACCATATGAGCATTACGGTGTCGCGCGGTGGATACCACGTCGAACTCCACGGTACGCTAGATATTGTGTTTACCGGTTTTAGGAGCAGGAACGTCGTCAGTTTGAACTTGCGGGTACCCGGTGGCGTCCGCTTCCGCGGCCTTTCGCTGGTGGCAGCGGTACAGGCGGGGCTGCGGCGGCACGGCATGCGCTTGCTGAGGTCCTCTGGGAATCGCGAGTTTTGAGAGTTACTTTGAGAGTTACACATTCACGCATTCACGGTACTGACTGGGGGGTTCTACACGGACGAATTCAGACTCCCGCTCTTAATTAAATCTTCAGCGCGCCACCTTCACGTCACCAGCGCACGTCAGCGCACGTCACCAGCGCCAGTTGGGGATGGAGTTTGCGACGAGGACTTCTTGGGTGGAGATGGTCCCGCTCCAGTACTTTTCTCTGGTGGAGTTGACGTAGAAGGCCGTGAGTTCCACGTTCCAGGTCCAGCCGGGGATGGACTCGGCCCACGTGATGTCGACGTCCCTGAGCGCGCCGATGTAGTTCATGACGCGGAGGAGGTCCGCCTTGGCGTGCCACATGCGCGCGTCCATGGGGCTGACGCGCCACACCTCCGGCGGCAGCGAGGACCTGACCTTGTGGTTGGCCGCGACGAAGAGCTTATACCCGGTCATGACGAAATTGACGCGAGCTGCGCGGGGAACCCGGTCGTCAGGCGCGCGCGCGTCACCCGCGTCACATGGCGAAGTCGCCGAAAACTCACCGTCGGCGTAGAAATCTATCGCGGCCGTGTCCTTGCAGAGACCCATGGCTACCCCCTAAAAACACAAAAAGGAATTGTTGAGGGTCCGGGGCGGCGGGGCTATATGGACTCGGCGGGGCGCAGCACGGCGCAGCACGGCGGGTCCCCGTACCACGCGCAGAACTCGACGGACCTCCGATTCGACCCCGGTCGCAGCACGCGCAGCACGCCGGGGAGAGTATAAAGGCGCCCGGACTTTGGGGGATGCACAATATTTTGTTTTTGTTGACATGGTAGAGTGGACTTCGCCCCCGGTAGCGGTGACAGAGTCCATGATGTCTTTGTCGCCGCCGCCGTCGCCGCCGCGGTCTGCCGCCGACCCGCCGGAGTTGCCGTCGTACCTGGTGACTTTCCGGGACACCAGCACGACGACGGCGGTGGTCGCGAATTTGGCGGGGTTGGTGGACTCTTGGGGCGGCGACGACGACCCGACGTGCGTCATGGGCAAGCGGTTGTGCGTGTACCGCTGGCCCGACGACCCGTCCCCGATGATGCTGAAACTGGGGAGGCAGTGCGGCCAGAAGACTGCCGCAAACGTGACGCGGTGGGGCGTGCTGTGGCCTTGCGCGGACATCGCGAGGCGCAGCGTGACCATCCGCAGGAAGGCGTGCAAGAGCACCAACAAGTCCAAGTTTTTCGACGCCCTGAAGACCCTGATCCCGCCGCAGCACCGCGTGCGCCTGGTGCGGCACCCGACGACGCCGCACACCCCGGCGGTGTTTGCGGTGGTTTTGAGTGGCGCGCCCGAGCCGTACGCCGCGTGCGAGGTGCGTTTGCGTGCGCGGACCCTGGACCCCGGACCCCCGCCACGACCCACGGTCTGAACCTGAGTGACTTTTGTGTGCAGCAGCGCGACTCTGTGAGAGAGGAGACGTACGTGGTGCGCCCGGGGGGCGAGACGTGCGTCGTGGCATCTGACACGCTGAAGCGCCTGGTGTCCAAGCGCCGCCAGCTGGATTCCCGGGCATCGGAGCTGGACCAGAGACGCACGCGGCTGCGGTCGCAGATGGAGGACCTGGCGTCTCGACGCGCGTTCCTGGCGACGCGTCTCCGGGATCTGAACGCGAAGCGCGCGGAGCTGCAGTCCGCGCGGGCTTCTCTCGTGTCATCTTGGGCATCCGCGGTTGTTCACCCAGATGTTATGTAAAACTAAAAGGCTGTTTGACACCGGCCGCGAGCCCCCGTAAAACTAAAAGGCGGTTTGACACCGGCCGCGAGCCCCCGCCGCACACCGGCAGCCGCTCAAACTCGGCGCAGGAGTCGTTTGACGAGGCCCGGGTGCCTGAGCAGCACGCGTACGGTCTCTTGGAAATCGCGCTTGTCGTGTATGAAGACCACGCCCGCGCTCTCCAAGAGGTCGTCGTAGTAGGGGTCGCACGATTTCTCCGACACGACGAGCAGCCCCGCGCGGAGCATGGGCGCGATGCGGTGAATTTCCAGGATGGTGGTATCCGGGCCGCCGTAGTAGTGCACGTTGAGGCCCAGGAGTGCGTGTGCGTAGAGCGTGTCTCGGCGCGTGCCCCAGCACTCGTCGTTGGTACGCACGACTCCCTCGAGACCATCGAGCCACTCGCGGCGGCGATCGTTGTCCGCGCCCACGAACACCGCTCCGACGCGCCCGGCAGCCAGCGGTGTGCCGACGGGTGTGATGGGCGGCAGGTACGGCACATGCTTGGCGTGGATGCCGCGCTCGCGCATGTGCCGGACGTTGACGAGCGAGTAGTCCCAGACCTCCCGCGCGGCGCGGAGCCGGTCGTAAAAGTACGGCGGCATGTCGTGGTTCACGAGTTGCTCCATGTTGTACACGACGTAGTCTGCAAAGGGGATGTCTGGGGGCTCGTGCGCCGTGAGGACGACGACGGCCTCGTCGCCGGTGGCCTCGTCTCCCGGCTCCGCGGCCTCGAGCCCGAAATGGTCCGCGACCTCCTGGAAGTACGCGGACCCGCCGCCCCACTTCATTTTTTTGCGGGGCCGCCGGGGGTGGTCGGTCGCCCGCCCGCCGAGTAATTTCGCCGCTGCGTGCGTGTTGTGGGTAACAGCGACAAGCAAAACTTTTTTTTTCGGGCAGGTTCTCTGAAAATTTCGAGGGCGACCGCCGCTGCGTGCGCGGCGCAGCAACGGTTGGAGCCGCTTGCGAGACACGTCGCGAGACACGTCTCTGCAGGCGTCCGCCCGGTTAACCAGGGCGCGAGGACGACAGAGACGACATAGTTACATAGCCAGGCCGTGACACCCACAGTTACCCATGCGGGACATGCGAGACATGTCTTGGAGGACGGAGAGAAGACACTTCTCGGCCCAAACTTTTTTTTCGGGCAGGTTCTCTGAAAATTTCGAGGGCGACCGCCGCTGCGTGCGCGGCGCAGCATTGGTTCGTTCCACGAGGAAAGCGCGAAAAGAAAGCTCGAATTTCCGTGTGGGCTCTATAAACCGGGCGCCGGGTGATCAGAACCCCGCGCGCGCGGCAAAGACCCATAATCCGGGGCTGTTACACGCGCGCGGGGGGCTGTTACACGCGCGCGGGGGGCTGTTACACGCGCGCGGGGGGCTGTTACACGCGCGCTACAGTTCTCGGACCCCACCCCCAATCCTCCATGATGGTCCGTTCGCCGGTGGTGGTTCAGGGGCGTTGCACGGACGCGCGCTTCCGGCGCGGCGAGTGGTTTTGGATGGTGCTGGACGAGACGTGCGGGCACTCGTCGTCTCCGCCTGCGTTCAGGATGATGGTGGCGAACCCGCACCGGCGCTTGGGCGGCGTGCTGGAGGTGCAGCCGCGCGGTCCGACCGACTTGGAGGGCGTGCTGTTTCGCGCGCTGGGTTCGGGCCGCGCGCTGGGCCCGCTGGTTTGCCGCGTCGGCACGCCGCCCGCCTGGCGCTGCCACGGGCTCCTGCTGTTTGTGGAGGTCAGCCTCGATGGGCAGAAGATCCCGCTGGTCACGGAGAAACTGTCCGGGCGCGACGCGGACCAGGTGGTGCACACCCTCC
>JACCDP010920424.1_pt1 | contig 27091 bp, 37 predicted proteins | sample 7445841 | NCBI WGS metagenome assembly JACCDP01 (sample SAMN15323441, study PRJNA562643) | freshwater metagenome | isolation source: river surface water | place: USA:Blue River Watershed | collected 2017-08-17 | reverse complement strand
TCCATAGATGATGTAAATGAGTCATCACTATTTAAACTTTCTAGCCAGTCACGAACTTCAATCTTTGCTCTTTCAATTCTTTTTCTTGCTTTTTCTGCGGTTCCCTTTTCTGCAGTCTCTAACTTTAACAATGTTCTTGGAGATATCTCAAAGTCATAGCCTAGTCCTACAATGTTTTCCACCTTCGCATCAATAGCAGCATGGTTTGCAAAGGATGTATCATAGAAGTTTGCAAGTTCATATAAATTCCATGGTGGAGTAATTACATCAAAAAGACCATAAGCATTATGGTAAATTACACCTGGATTAATTTCTTTTGATTTAGCACCGTTGATGCCAGAACTAACCGCAAGAGAACTATCAATATAGGATTGCGGGGCTTCTGCTTTTACAATTCTTGACGTACGTCTTTTAAAGTTATTATCTAAACCATTTAGATTTTTTAATTCGTCCCAACTTTTATTGAATGGGTCTTGCTTTTGAAATGTATCATCTACCTTTGGCAGATCATCAATTCTTGCACCAATTCTATATTCTCTTTCATCACTCATTAGTCATCACTTCCATATTTTGCTATAGTGTCTTTTGCTGCCTGAACTGCTCCCAAGTCGTTCATGGAAGGGATTAGTCCTTCTGCCAATCTTTGCTTTTGCTCGGAATACTCTTCTTCTGAAATTCTTGTTAATCCTGGTACAAAGATGCATTCGCCATCTCCCTCATCCCCGTAATACTTTGCTGCTTCTTTTAGTTTAGAGATCTGAAGAATGTCGCCTCTCATAGATTCAATATTTAAAATTGATCCTTCTCCGTCTGTAAACCACTTTCCATTAGCCTTTTTGTAAACATATAGGCCCCACTCATAGTGTTTTTCAATAACCTTTACTTTGGATTCACCAATTTGGCCCTTCATTTTGGGCAATGCTTTGCGCTTTTTCTTTGGATTTTCAATATTCATAACCATAAGTATACCATATTACAGTGGTGAAGCAATGTACTGCTTCCAAGATGTTTCTGTATATATTGAAACTGGATCATTGGCAAGCCTAAAAGTCTTTTCACTATCAATAATTATCTTATTTGTTCCAATGTAGGTTCTATAAATATCGCCTGGCGTGATTCCATAAGAAAATGAGGATGATCTAACCAAGACAGAGAACCAGATATAGCCTGCATTCCACGTCTCCCATTGATAGGGGATTGGCGTTGGGTCTCCTGGAACATATTGCTCCATAACTTCGTCCCAGATTCTATAAGAAAAACTTTGCTTTTGTTGCAAACTTGTCATTTGATAATAAGAAATGTGATTAAACAGCATTGAGCCATTTAGATTAATGTACCCTGAATATCCAGAAAATGATAATGGCAAACCAAAGGATATTCCTAAGAATGCCCACTGCTTAATTGTGATTACTGGATAAGAAACCAACTGGCCATTTATATAATAAGAAATACCATCCTGTATCTTTCCTGTTTTTGCATTTACTGCATATATCTTTGCTCTATCTCCAGACGGACTGTTAGCAACCATAAAAAACTTAATAGTAGATTCTGAATCCTTGATTTCAAAAATCTCATATGGCGTTACTGGGAATGAATTATTGTCATATCGCAAAGCAAGTTGCATAGAGTTTACTCTATACTCTTCTGTTTTGTTAGCGTTAATTGGTATACTAATACCTCTATTAATAAATGGGTCAAAGTCTCCACGAACTTGCACTCCACTATATCTTGTCAGATACAAATATGGAGTACTCTTTTTATAAATGCTGATTGGATTTTTTGACTTGTAGTCATAATATATTCCAGACTTTGTGTATGGAAAAATATCTGTTCCAAATTTAGTTCCAATTGGATTTGCAGACGATTCATTTAATGACTGGGAAGCAAACTCTAAAGATCTTAGTTTTACTTGCTTTCCAAGAATTCCTCTATGCTTAAACTCAAGATGAGAAACTAGTGCTAAATCATTAAAGTCAACACTTTTTGGAGGATAAATAATTGTATCATTAACAACCTCGTACTTAGTGTTCTGCCACTCAAGGCTATCTTGTATATCTATAATTCCCGCTCTGAGAGCAGGTGCAGTGTTTGTAAAGTCTGTATAAAACTTATTTGCACCATCTGCAATAAATTGAAAAGAGATATAAGATCTAACAATAGAGTCTACAGTATTATATTCATAGTTTAGCAAAGACCTATTCTTTGCAAGATCATCATAGTCTTGGTATCCTGTATAGAGAGAGTTGTCCAATACTTCATAGGTTTGTTGAACTGGATCAGCAAACTGCTCATTTAACTCTCTATATGTCCAACTATTAACTTCATTTACTGTTTTAAATACTGATGGCGATGGGTAATCTATATTGAACTGAATGAAGTCTAGGTCATATCGATCTTTGCCAGAAGCATCTTTGATGTATTTTGCAAAATAAGAAAGTGGAATATAGTCTTCCCAATAACCAGACACTGCAACATCTAAATAAAAATTTTCATATTCTAGTGTTGGGATAAGTGTATAACTTGCAATATGGTCTACCATATTTCCATGCTCAACGACAATTCCGTCTAAATCAAAGTGTTCTGATATAGAAGTAAAGTTTCTAGGTGATGAGAATGATACTCTATACAGATTACCATTAAATTTTGACTCTAATGTTTTATCATTTAAGACATAGACAGTAATTAATGAAAGGTTGCCAAAGAAAGTGGCAACATCTTGCCCAAAAAATTCAGATACTGCGTCTATGTCAAATCCAGCAGCAAAAATGTCATTAGTAATATAGGGAACTGTTTTTACTGTACTTTCTATACCATTTACCTTAATTTTATAAACTATGTTTTGGTTTAATACAGATATCTTAAAGGTGTCTAGGTTTATCCTATTTTCAAATACGAAGAGAGTCTCTTCTTCTGTTGGTACATCCTTTACTTTAAATACTCCAAAAACCCCCTTGAGTCTTTCTGTTAAAATTCCAAGATTGTTAAACTTTAAGTAACCATTGATCTCATTCCCTGAACTCAAAGATATAAAAGTATTTGTTTCCGATCCATTTGGTTCACCATTAATTGGCTGAAGGTTTTTATTGTTTTCGTACAGGTCTTCAATAGTAGAGTTTACAAAGTAGTAGTCTGGAAGTGAGTAGGATGGAGTTGACAAGAACAATCCGTCAGAAACAAGGTTGTCAAATGTTCCTTGGCTCCAAGAGCCCATTTGCGGATACTTGTAGTTTGCATCATAATTTGCAAAAGCATAATCTATGAATGCAGAAGTTCCATTGTACTGATTATTAATTCTTTCAGTAGAAGTTACTGCTTGTCCATAAGTCCATCTTCTTTTTGCTACTACCTCTGGAACGTTGTATGGATATATGGCAACACAATCTATCTCTAGTGGATATACGTCTTCGTAAGAGTAGAATCCTAACCAGTCTTGATCTTTTCCGCTTGAGTTTAGTTTTGATGGTAGCGCTATGGTTGAAGTATTTATATTTAAAGATATTACAGACTCTCCATTAAGCATTACACTCATCTTGTTGTCATAGTAGGTGATCTGAATTAGCATTGGCCTTCCCCACTCACCAACATACTTAGAGTCAAACTGATCACCGATAGATAGGGTTAAGAAAGCCCCATCTACATATAGTCCATCAGAACTAGAAATTGGTCCAAAGATTCTTTTTGCTTTTGCAGAATCTGAAGTTGCTCTTGTCCAAAACTCTACGGTATACTCTTTGTATCTTCCACTTTCATTCATGAACCCAATACCTGGAACAATTAAAGATGGCTTTGGTGTTCCGTCAATATTTGTGTTTGGAGAAAGCACTGTAGAATTTAGGGCTCCATAGACAAGAGGCACACCAAAGTTTCTTGCTAAAAGAGCATTTGATTTTGCTAAATAATATCCATTGCCAGAAGAAAGTCCGTATGCTTCTGCGTTTACAACTTTACAAGTTTCTAAAGCAATTGAAGATGGTAAATCGATTAAATCTGTTAAACCAGAAGAACTAGAAATAAACTCTTCTGACCACTGACCAAGGTTTATTCCATTAAGCAAAAACTTGTAATCTTCTGGACCATCTGGACTTGGAGAATATCCAATCTTAATCACAAGCCTCATAGTAGTATTTTGATTTGGATTCAAAAATGTTTCTGATAAAAATATCCACTTGTCAGACAGATTTATTGAAAAATCTTTAACTTTTTGGATTGTATTACCACTAGAAACTTCGTCATACTCATACCCCAAAGATACAGAATACAAATGAGATCCTGAAGACAATATATTAAGACCAAAAGCAAACGAATCTAAAGAATCATTTAACTCTGTCATGTTTATAATGTCTGGACTGATCAAGGTTGTATATTGAATAGTCTCTTCTGATGGAACTCCAGAAATTTCAAACAGAGAACTATCAATAAGTGGCTGGGATGGTATGCTTGGTATGATTGATACTGATCCATTGGTTTTTGTCCATGTTGACAGGTTTGATGTAGAAGAAGTCAATAAAGATAAGTAGTCGCAAGTATCATCCAGTGCCCACAAAAGAGTTGGGTGCTCTGAATAAACTTTTTCAGCGTACAGATTAGATGGGTTTGACATAGGTTCTCCTAGTCTATTTTATCACACAATCCTTGTAAACCAACGTGGTGTTGTGTATCTAATTCCATCCTTGATTTCTTTAACTCCATGAACAAAATTTGGATTATCTGGGAAGCAAAGCAAATCTCCTGGCTCTGGCTTGTATGAAATATCATAGGCTGGGAAGTATATCTCTCCACCAAGATAATCGCTATTGATATAGACTAGTGTAGCAATATCGTTTGGTCTATTTGAGTCATAGTGCTCATGCATTCCCCATCCTGGCATAAACTTGGCTATATGAGTTTTTGTTTCATAAAAATCTTGAAATGGTCCATCATACTTTTCTTTTACAAAATCATATACCTTTTTAGCATACTCTTGCATAACCTTGAGAAGTTCTGGATCATTTTTTTCAATTGCATGATACGTGTGTACTGTAAACTCTTTTTCTCCATTGCCAAATTCATCAAAAAGTAATGTATGGTCTTTTGCATATGACGAAATTCTATCAACTACGTCTTTTGGCATAAAGCCTTTTACGTAATGGATCTGACTTGTAAATTCTTCCATTAGTTCACCTTAATTTCACAATAGTCTGTTGTGCAATATGCTTCACCTTGTGCCTCTAGATTATCTACGCCATCGTAAATTGCTCCAAAGTCAATGTGCTTCAATTTGCCAATATAACCATTATACTCTTCTTCAGTAATCTGAGTATATGGCTGCTGAGGATATGTGTGATTTCCCATTGGAAGGAACGAGACAGCCTTCAACTGCCCCTCGTACATATGCAGTGCTGGAGCAACATGCTTTGATTCTGTTTCCTTATCAAATGAAAGTGTTACGGAGACACCGTTATCTGACCAGTACTTCTGAGCAGTTGCAGCAAGTGCAATCTTTTCAAACAATGTAACATCTTTTTCAGAACGCTTTTGGCCTGATTTAATTGGGAAATAAACTACTGATGTATTTGCTGATACAAGATCATCTTCAATCTTGTAATCTGCTGCTTTAAATAAATGAAGCATTGGATCTGTATTTCCAAAACGAATAGCACGAAGATAGAATTCTCCGCCAGGTCCCCAGTGAACACCAGGAGTTGCACCAGAAAGAATTGAAACTGATCCTGATGGCTTTACTGTTGTTACACGGATTGATTCACGAACACATAGCCACTCCGAATACTGGTGGTCATAGTGACGAATCTTTTGGTATCCTTCATCCATCCATTCACGAACTGCTGGCAATCCTTTTTGGTCTGCAAAGGATGCAATACCAGTAAGGGATGTTCCAATGCGACGATTACGCTGCATGATACCGTTTGTTTGTGGCCAATGCGTTGGAAGAAGTGTAACTGTCTTTCCATATAAATAAGCAAACTTTAATGTCTTGAGGAAGTCCTCCTTGGATTCATGACGATTTAGGTGCACTTCTACAAGTGTACATAATTCATAAGATTCCAATGGCTGCTCCGCACAAGGATTAAAGCCCATAACACGATAGTCTTTTCCATCTGCAGGATCTGCAAGTCGACCATAGTTACGAGCAACATCAAGCCAGATGAACCCTGGCTCTCCATTGTTAACAATTAGATCAGTGTACTTCTCGTACTCCATTCCAACTGTTGCAGAAATTGAATTGTTTGACATCCATGCCCATCCTGGATTTTCTGGGTCAAAGGAGTTTCTGTCTGGAAACACTTCTGCATTTTTAAGATTAATAAAGTCTTCATCTCCTGCAGCACCTAGTGCAAGAGTTGCAGATCTACGGACATTTCCTGATACCACACATGTTCCAATAAGATTAATGATATCTGTAATAGCACGGCTATCTAGAGTTTCTCCCGCTCTACCGCCAATAACCCTGTCTATCTGTGTATGTAGTTGAATTAGTGGTGCTGGACCGCTAGCGACCCCTCCAAAGCCTTTAATTGGTGCTCCTAGAGGACGGATAAGATCATAGTTAAACTTCTGGATTGACTGGTTTGGACGTAAGTAGGAGTTTAGCAAAATTCGAACTGACTCTACCCATCCTTCACGAGTGTCTGGGATATCAAAGATCACTGATGGCTCTGTAGGGGAAGAGATCTGAAAACCTTTTTCCTGTCCTACTGTATCAAAGCCTACACCAATTCCAAGCATTAGTGCATCCATAACCCAAGCAAACAGGGCTCCTGGATCATTCTTGTCTAGGTCTTTTGTAGATACCATTGCACAGTTCTGAAGTGCTGCAGAGTTTTTCTTCTCCATGGTCATAGGAGTTCCAAAAGTCCACATACCTCTTCCTGGTGGTGTCCACTTTAATTCAAACATTCTCTGGAATGCTTCTTGTGCAGACTTCTGAGCCTTATAGTCATTCCATGGGAGACGGTTTTCCTTAGCATGATTCTTCTGTACTGAATACATACCCTCAATTACACGACGACAAACTTCATGCCATCTTTCCTTAGTTCCATCCTCTTTCATTCGTGAATATGTTCGGATAAAGGTGATTTCTCCAAGAGAGTTTTCTGCTACATCCTTAAATCCAAATGGATTTGGCTGCTCTTTATATTTTTCTACAAAGTCCTCTGGGAGTTTAAAACTAAAAAAATCTGACATGTGTTTCGTCCTTTCTAAAACGGAATAGTGTTAAGTATAGCAGAGTTTTATAAAAAGTAAAACTCTACCTAAACATGTAGTTGAGAGTTAATTAAAAGTTGATTTACTATGTGTTTTTGGAGCACATCTATCACATTGAGAATATGTTGCCTTAGTATAAGGACATGTTGTTGAAACTATTTTATGCCCAAATAAAAAACAAAGCATTTTCTTCATGCAAGAGGGACCCAGTGTTGCTCTTTATCTCCAGACATTATCTTTAATGGAGAGATGTCATAGGCTATTGTTATTCTTGGATTGTCTGAAAGCCAAGGACCAATCCCGTGTGGATGTCCAGTTTCTGACAAAATTGCTCTATTGTTTATGTTTACATTTTCAAAAGCAACCCCGTCATGCCCACCAATTTTATAGTAAGTAGATGATGGCTCTGCGCTTACACAGTAGTATCCATGAAAGTTTGGACTTCCTGTTCCACCAAGGTGATCATGATAATGTGAATCAGAATCTATTGCTGGTGACTTAAGACCATCTGTATTAAACCATCCCTGAATCATAAACTGACTAGACTTAAAGTCAATACCATAATACTCACAAGCCTCTATGGTCATGTCTCTAAGAGCCTCGTACAGGCTATGGATGGCATCATTATGGAACTGAAAGATATTGTACTTATCTCCAAGATTATGAACTCCATGAATTTGACTTGCATAGTCTAATCCAATATTAGGAACTTTTCCAGCAAATAGATCTTCTTGCTTTTCAATTAAGTAGGATGACAAATAGTCTAAGTCATTTGTTAGATGACGCTCAAAGAACTTGTGAGGCTTATCTACTTTAACTGGACTCATACTAATGGTATCCAGTGCTGTTCTTGATGCATACCGTTTTCTTTTAATCCAAACAATGGAATTACATCATATGCAACTGTAACACGTGGACCTTCCCAGTCCCAATCTGCTTGTGCATGCGGATGACCCATTTCTGAAAGAATTGCTCTTCCATCAATGTTCTTGTTTTCAACCTCTTTATCAAAAACCTTATAGTATGTAGATGATGGTTCAGCCTTTACGCAATAGTATCCGTGAAAGTTTGGGGCTCCCCATGGACCATGATCATGCCAATCTAACTTACCTTTTTTAGTATGGTTAATGTTAAACCATCCCTGAATAAAAAACTTTTGCTTTTCAAAGTCTAGTTCGTAATACTCACAAGCCTCTTTTGTCATATCAGAAACTGATTTGTAAAGATCGTATAATTCATCAATATGGAATTGGAATACGTTGTATTCTCTCCACTTCATTGTTGAAACACTATTAGACTGCTTCCAAGCCTCATCGTGCTTGAGTGGGGTTACTCCAAGAAGTTCTGCTCGCTCAATCTTATCGTATCGGACTTGAAGTTCTTGAACTAGTTTATCTAGGTCTCCAGTTACATTTCTTTCAAAAAAGCGATGTGGCTGAACTGACTTGCTAACGCTTTTAATTTCTGGTGGATAGTTTGACTGCATTTTTACTCCTCTGTAAGTTACTTTATAAGTATATCATATTGCTAAAAATACTCATTTGGCAATAGGTCTACAATTAAGTGAATTCTGTCTACATTGCTATTATTTATAACTGAATGTGGCATACCATTGTTAATCTCATAGGCGCTACCTGCCTTCATATTCATAGTGTTATCTAGAACGGTAAAAAGAACATCTTCATGGGTAACCATGGGTAGGTGGCACCTTCTAATTAAATACAACATCTCCCCACCATCAACGTGTGGCCTTATGGATGTTTTTCCTGGCATTTTTACAAATTCAATTCTTACTGCCTTTGAATCATAGATATTTTCTAGATCAGTAATGATATAGTCAAACTCTCTTTTTGCCTCTATGCTAGATATTTCATTTTTATCTACGACATTGATCTGGTCTCCAGGGTTCCACTCATAATCCATAAACCTAACAGGGAACATTTGAGTTTCTTTATGTGTCTTATATGTCTCTTGCCTAGAGGTGTCATAATTCCATTCAGAGTCTAGAAGTTTAGAGTATTCAACTAAAGCATCAACATTATAGTCTTTGACATGTAATATAGACCAGTCAGTAGTTTTTTTGAGTTTTTGCATATTCATAAACCTCCATATCTAATTCATTCATAGATACAATTTTATCATATTGTTCTTTTGTTACCCCCGTCAAATTATTTGTACCATTTACCTTTGACATATTTTTAAAATCTTTAATCCCTAAAATACTAGGAAGTTTGTCTATACTATCTAATGTAACAATAACATTATTGTCAATAAACTCTTTTGCTGCATCAATAGAATCACTTTGTCCTATAAACCAGTTATTTTTTATAGTTTCTGAATTGACCAAGTTGGTGTTATATTTATCTAAATCTATATGATTTGTTATAAATTTTATCTGTGTATTTTCATGTAGTTGTGAATACTCACCATACAAGAGTTCGTCCATAGAGTCTTTTTGAAAGAATGATCTTGTATATTTTGCATAACTAATAAACCTATCAATAGGGTTTCTTAATACGGTAAAGACTAGAGGATTTTCCATGTAAGATATAGGACTTGTTCCAAAATGACCACCAACATAATGTTTTTCTTTTAAAGAGTTTGTATCTATTGGATCATAGTGGGTTGCAAATGATTCTTTTCCATGAAATTCTTGTAATAAGTGATTTCTTAAAAATACCCCAGCAGTTCTGGGAATATGCAAATGGTAGATACTAGAATAATTTCCAATACCTACCATCTGCAGCGATTCCTTATTAGAATGCTTTGAGATTGTGACAAACCATGTTACCAGCAATAATTGTATCTGTTGGCTCACAGTCGAAGGTGTAAACTATACGCTCTTCATTAACCAGATCTACGGTTGTAACTGATGTTTCTACAAATGCGTTGTCAGACATTTCGATTAACTTATCTCCGACTAGAATCTGACCAGAAACAACAAATTGATAGTATCCATCTCGTTTTACAAGAATCTGCTCTTCTAGAGAGAATCTCTTAGATAGATTATTGTTAAAGTGTACAGTTGTACTTCTTGTACTTGCCCTAACTGATGAAATTGTTGTTGTTACTCTTGATGGGTTTGTCAATGTTGAACTTGGATCATCAAACGGTGTTCCAAATGATTCATCAATTAACTCATCCCAAGTTGCTGCATAAACTTCATCTCCAGCCATAACTGCCTTTGCAGGCTTCATGACTACAGATCCATTTGGACCAACTGTTGCGATTGGTGTATCTTGGTCAATACAACTTGGAGATGGAGAGAATCCAAACACTGAGAACGTTGGAGGTGTTGGAGAGAACCCAAATACTCCAAATGGAGGTGTTGGTGAGAAACCAAACACTCCGAATGGTGGTGTTGGAGAGAATCCAAATACTCCGAATGGTGAGAATCCAAACACGTTAAACGGTGAGAAACCAAATACGTTGAATGGTGAAAAGCCGAACACTGAGAAAGGTACAAACGAGAAGGTTGTAACTGTTCCAGAACTATCTGATACTACTGAAGAACCATTTGCGTTATCAGCACGAACTGTGTATGACTGTGCTGTTCCTGCTTCCTGGTTTACGTTTACAGATGTAGATGCTGTATCTCCAGACTTTCCATCTGATGATACCCAACGATAGTTTGTAATTGCTTTACCGCCATTTGCAGGGGCCCCCCAAGTTACTGTATCATAAGATGTTCCAGATGGTGATGATGCTCCTGGTGCTGCTGGCTTTGCTGGAACAGTTGTTACTGTAACAGAATTTGATGCACCAGATGCAGCAGAAGTTCCATAACTATTTGTTGCAGTTACTGTGAATGTATATGTACCGCCTGTTGGCAATCCTGTAACTGTTAGAGGAGAAGATGCACCAGATACTGTGTATGAACCAGTATTAGATGTTACTGTATAAGATGTTGCTGCATTTCTTGCGTCTGGAGTAAAAGTAACTGTTACTGCTCCATTATCATATGCACGTCCTGTTCCAACATCTGTTGCTGTTCCAATTGTTGGTGCATATGGAGCAAGGAAGTCATTTGCTCCCTGACTCATTCTACCTGCTTGTTTTGACATGGTTATTCTCCTTTAATTCGTATTATGCTGACAGGTCTCCGAAGACCAACCATCCACTTGAAGTCTTCATTGCTGTTACTACTGAGTTTGTAGTTCTGAACTTTAGTCCTGGTGTTCCTACAACGCTGTTGGTTGAAGCAAACTGTGCTCCAGTACCTGATGCCTGGTAGAAGTCAATTGACTGTCCAGTTGAATATCCTGATGCTGGAAGAGTGATGGTTACTGCTCCTGCTAGTGGAACAAACTTGTCTGCCTCTCCTGCTGCAAGTGTTGCAGATGATGAGATTTCAGTTGCAAATGCTGTTATAGAAGGAACGCCTGCCTTTGTTTGTGTTCCATCTGTAAATGCTACTCCATTTGCTGCAACTGTTACTGTACCAGTAAATGTTGGATTAGCAAGCGGTGCTTTTGCTGCAAGACTATTTGTTACTGTTGTTGCAAAGTTTGCATCATCACCAAGGGCTGCTGCAAGTTCATCAAGAGTGTTGAGTGCTGCAGGCGCTGATGCGATTACATCGTTTACTGCTGCGATTGCCTCATCCTTTGCTGTAGCAATTGCTGAAGCCTGTGCTGTTGAAACTGGCTTATCTGCATCTGCTGTGTTATCAACATTTCCAAGGCCTACTGAAGACTTTGTAAGTGCTGCTACTGCAGTTGAAATCTTTGAATCTGCTTCTGTTCCTGCTAATGTAACTGCTGCGTCGGCCTTTGCCTGTGCGCCAGTCTGTGTTTCAAGTTCTGCGGTATTTGAAATACCATGAACATTTGTCTCATCTAGTGCGTGTGTATCTAGCGCTCCTGAAAGATTTGTGTCAATTGTAGAAATTGCTGAATCTGTATATCCACGATCTAATGTAGACTGTGCTGAGATTGCTGCATCTCTTAGCAATACTTCTGCATCTACTGCATCTGAAATTGCTGTGTTTCTTGCTGTTGCCTCATCTGCTACTGCTGTGGAGATTGCTGTATTTCTATCTCCCTGCTCTGTAGTCATTGCTGCTGAAAGTTCTGTGTCTGTGTAAAGGTTTGCCTCTGTTACTGCTGCTGTCTTTTGACCCTCAGCATAAGTCTGTGCTGAAAGAAGAGCGGTTGCTGCTGCTCCATCTGCATCGTATGCAGCATTTGCTCTTTCAATCTCTGCTAATGTGGCTGCGGTAACTGTTGATGTAATTGTTGACATTGCAGTTCCGTGATTATCATCAACCTTCTCATCTAAAGTCTGAATCGATGTCTCTAGTGCTGAAGTTGCAGCAGAAACTGCTGATGTTATTTCTGCATCAAGGGCTGCGCCGTCAGGCAACTGTTCAATTGGAATAACTCCATTTACATCTAGTGTAGGGACTCCGCCTGCAATACCCTTTTGTGTTAGTGGAACATAGTCATCAAGAGATCCACCAAGGCTTTCTAAGTTCTTAAAATAAGATAGTGCTTGCCACTCTGTTGTTCCATCACCAATCTTGAACTGGTTTGAATCTGTTTCAAAACCAATTTCTCCTGGTGCTAAAACTACTGGTGCAGCATCAATCCACTGCTGTGCAGTTCCTCTGCGCTGTTGCATTCTTGTTGCCATTTATACTTCCCCCTTATGCGTTCTACGCATGAATTACTATCTTATTATAACATCAATTTTTAATTGAAATTATCTACTACTGATCCACCATCAAGAACTGTAGTCCATGTTGAAGTGGAAGGTCCACCTGCATCAACTGAAGATCCTTGTGGGCTATTGAAACTACCACCTTCTCGGAAAGTAGTTACAATAAATCCTGTTCCATCGATTGCTGTATCGTGGATGTGTTGTGGTAAGTTTAATGTATCATCAATTGCAGCCATTGTTAGCCAAGTGCCTTCATAATAAACATTAACTCTTTGTGTTAGCGTATCAAACCATTGATCGCCATTTGAGGGTGTTAAAGGAGCAGTGTCTCCAACAACCATAGACCCTGATATAGAATCTACGTATCCCTTAGTTGCTACATGTGTAGCCTCTGTTGGGTCTGCTACTGTTAAGGTCCCTCCAAAACTACCAGATCCTGCAACCTGTAGTCCATTCTTGACCTTAAAGTCTTTGTTTTCTGTTGTCATAATTTACTGCTCCTTTTCCCCACAAATTTTTATTACTTAAGAAGTGTTCCAGTTACCTTGATTGTTGAATCATTTACTGGATTAACTCTTATTCTTACATTTGAACCTGAGATATCTGCTGTTACAGTTCCTCTTGATCCGTTTGTTCCAATAATTGCATATTCTGTAATTGCGATGTTATCAGTTGAGTCAAGGCTTAGTAAGATTTCTGAAACTTCATTATGTGTTCCATTGTCAATCTTAACCATTAACTTTGCTGAACGATAATCTGCCTTTGCCCATTGGTAAGCAGTTACTACAACTGATCCAAGTGATGAAGAAGTTGCTGCAATCTGCTTGGCTTCAGAATTTACATTTATTTCTGTAAATGCTGTTGTTCCATCAAGAACATCGTCAAGCGCTGCTTGGGCTGTGGCCTCTGCTGCTGACTGGGCAGTTGATGCTGAACCTGCTGCATCGTATGCTGCTGCAGTTGCAGAAAGTGCTGCAGTATTAAAGTCTGAGATATCTGCTGCATCAAGACCAGTTACAGAAATTGTTGCTCCTGTAATATCAATGTTTGCTCCTGCAGTTAGTGTATCTTGCTTTCCTGCTGCAATGCTTTGTAGGCTGTTAATTGCATCTGGATCATTATCAAGTGCTGCAGCCAATTCCTGAAGTGTGTCAAGAAGTGCTGGAGCAGAACCAACGAGTGCTGCTACTGCATCATCTGCATGCTGCTCTGCTGCTGCCTGTGCTGCTGCTGCAGAACCTGCAGGATCGTAGTTTGATGCAAGACCATTTGCATATGTAACAGCATTGTTATATGCTGTTGTAGCAGAACCTGCTGCGTCATAGTTGACGGAAAGACCGCTAGCAAAAGTTTCTGCTGCTGATTGAGCATTGTTTGCCTTTGTTGTAGCATCTAATGCTGCTGCAGCCACTGCATCTGAGTATGCTGTGTTTGCTGAGCCTGCTGCATCGTAGTTGATTGCAAGGCCGTCTGCGTAGTCTTCTGCTGCTTCTTGTGCTGCTGCTGCTGCACCATACATATCGTATGCTGCTGCTGTTGCATCAAGTGCTCTTTGATTTGTGAAGTAAAGGTTTGTTGCACCTTCTTCAATATCGTCTGTGTCAAGAAGATTGATTGCATCTCCGATAGTTCCACCAACTGCTGCGATTGCTCTTGCATTTGTGAAGTATAGATTGCTTGCTCCCTCTTCAATATCATCTGTGTCAAGTGCATTAATTTCAGTAGAAATTGCACTATTTCTGTCTGCTACTTCTTGAATAACTGCTGCACTGATTGCTGTGTTACGATTTGTAACTTCTGTATCTATGGCAGTTGAAATTGCAGAGTTTCTGTCTGCTACCTCTTGTGTAATCTTTCCATCTGTAGCAAGGTTTGATGCTGCTTCTGCTGCATTAGCCTTAGATGTTGCATCAAGTGCTGCGGTTGCTTCTGCTGCAGTCTGTGCAGCGTTAGCCTTTGAGGTTGCATCTGCTGAGGCTGTGGCCTCTGCTGCAGTCTGTGCTGCTGAAGCGTATCCCTGTGCTGCTGTGTCAAGATCAGAAATTTCTGAGTCAACATATGATGTATCAGCCTTTGTTCCAACCAATGTTGTAAGGTTTGTAATTGTATCTGGTGAATCACCAATTGCTGCTGCTAACTCGTTGAGAGTATCAAGAAGTTCTGGTGCACCATTAACAAGTGCTGATACTGCTGAGTCTGTATATCCTTCTGCTGCAGAAATTGCTTCTGCCTTTGCTGTAGAGATATCTCCAGTTACTGTTGTATAAAGTGTTGAGTTTGCATTTGATGCAGTCAACTCTGCTGCTGCCTGTGCAGCATTTGCCTTTGAAGTAGCATCTGCTGAGGCTGTTGCTTCTGCTGCTGATTGTGCAGCATTTGCCTTGCTGGTTGCATCTGCTGATGCTGTAGATATAGCATCTGATTCTGCTTGATCAGCATATGCCTTTAGTGAAAGATCTAATGATGAAACTTCATCATCTGTGTATGAGTTTGCTGAAGCCTCTGCTGCATCTGCTTTAGATGTTGCATCTGTTGCTGCTGCAGAAATTGCTTGAGACTTCGCTGTTGAAATGTCTGATGTTACTGTAGTGTACAAAGATGTATCTGCTGCTGTAGCAAAATCTTGTGCTGCACTCTGTGCTGCTGCTGCAGCACCTGATTCATCAAATACGCCTGACTTAATATTTAGTTCGCCAGCGATAACTTCCATCTGTGTTGATTCAACAGATGTAACAAGTGTTTCTCCACCAATCAGATCAATGATGTATGCATCTGATGCTGTTTCTGTAAGTACTTGATTTCCACCGACTGTTGCGGTAGTTCCTTCAACGACAAGACCACTCTTGATCTTAAAGTTTTTATTTACTGTTGCCATTTTTTATATCTCCTTAAGCCTTTAATCCAATACGTGCATAACGTACGGTTATAGGTGTAATACCGCTTTCTGGAGTAACCACTAGGGCTACGGTATTTCCAGTGCGGGAGACAGTAATGGTGCCAATATTCCCATTGTTGTCGATTGTTCCATATTCGCTGACTGATACTCCTGTACCGTCAACCAAAATTGTTATTTCAGTAGCATAAAACTTATTTACGCCACCAGATGTATGTGCAATAGATACAAGATACTTAACCATACGCCATACTGTTGCATCAAAGTTATCAACAGTTGTTGGGTTTTGAATATCATAGATTGCAATTTCATTGTTACCAGCAGATCCAAGATCTGTTGATTGTGCAGATGTAGTATCAATTAGATCTACATAGTCTTCTTGCGTTGGGCGGTCACCAGTTTGAAACTTGGTTTTTACGCCTGAGAGGGATATCTTTGCCATGACTAAATTATAACACTATTTTTTGAATGTTAAAGTATATAATTACTAAATCCGATGACTTGTAGTGGAATTGGTGGGGGATTAGTTGAACTGTATCCAGGAACCTTAATAGACGTAAACTTAACCCTAAACGGAAGTGTTGAGGATATTGAAACTGATGGGCTTTTAAAAACAATGGTAGACTTTACAGCCCCAACCTGATATATATCTTTTACTTTATTCTTAGAGTCTTCAAGGATTATGGATGTTGCCATTAATCAGTTACATCTTCAAGGATAATCATGCTACCCTGGCAAACTGTCCATACAATTTCCCCATTAGATACTTGAATATCAAAGATGTCTCCAGTTTGAAGAATAAGGGATTCTGAAGATGCTAGGAATACTGTAAATTCCCCAATCAAATCATCAGCATCTGCAATTGGAAATAACTCTAAAACTTCTGTAGCATCATCTGTAATGACTGGTGTTAACTGAGAAACATTTGGTCTTTTGATTCTCATAGAGATATCCCAGTCTGGAACAACCAAAGGTGTCTTGGAATCATCCTCAAGATAAACCTTAAACCCAGACGTATCTCCTCTAACAACAGTCCAGTTTACAAATGGAGGTTTTTCACCAATGTTATAAAGGCTTTGGGATGAATTTCTTAGAATTGCCATTTTTTAATTATACCACAATTAGGACATTCCATTTTTCAAAGCGCCCCAGGTACCATTTCCTTTTGCTTCTACTACAATAATACCATTAGCCGCATCAGAGTTAGCCACCACACCTACTGCTGCAGACCCTTCTGATGGCCTAGTTGTAGTTAATCCTCCACCATCTTTTACATATAAAATTGATCCGTTTGCAAAAGAACTTGTGGCAACTCCTGGCATTACTCCAGAAACTACAACAACTCCTTCTGAGTTATTTGCAATACTTGTTTTTGTTAATCCAATAATTGGATTTGTTGTAGATGGAAGAGCAACAGCAATTGTTGTTTTACCACTAAAGCCTGTAGCATAAACTGGAGTTGCTGCGGGAATTGTAGATCCCGTCACATTTTTAACATCTAACTTCATATAAGAAAGGCCAAGACCTTGAAGTACTCCTTCAAGAGTAGTAACTAAAATCTCTATATCTCCGTGTACATTGACGTTATCATCAACTTGAGGATACGGTAAGTTATATGTTTCTGATTGACCTGTTGCCATAATTACATTATACCATTTTGTTTCTTCATAACTTCAAACATATATTCTGGTCCTTCTCTAAAGTACCAATGGTCTGGCTCTGCAAAATGAAACAAAGCCATTCCAACAATATTATTGTCTGGATCTGTAAACTCTTCTCTCCAATGTTCATGGTCATTTCCCATATAGGCTACACCTTGATTTTCTTTTAGATCAAACTCTTTGCCTTCAACCCACAGGGGCCATGGAGTTTTGTTATGAATGAGAACGTCTATTGTGTATGTACAAGCATTATTGTCTACATGGTGAAACAGGTTTGCCCCTTTTCCAGAATACTCTATATACTGAGAATATGTTGGAATCATAGTCTGATTATTAAAAACTTCTCTGGCTGTAGTAATTAAAAAATTGTTATATATCTGCAATAATGGCTCATCCCAATGCATTACGGTTCTTCTTCCAAAAATTTCATCCCATTTATAGTTTTCAGCACCTGAAGTTAGTGTGTTTTTAAAACGCTCAAACCGATCATTGCTAAATACATCATTAATTATTTGTGGAATCATCTTACTATTATATCACCTAGGACTTGACTTTTTCTAAGAATCCATGTTATACTTGTCAGTAGACACCTAAACGGGTGTTATTGTTTTCTAAGGAGGAAACTATGATTAAATTTATCGAAAGAAACAAAGAGATCATTAGCATACTCAGTATCGGATTATTGGTTACTGTATTGACTGGAAATGCCAATGCATCAACTAATAGCAATAACAATTTTAGTACTGAACAGGCTCAGCCTTTGAAATCTACCTCGAAAGAGGTTTTTTTGGTTTCTAAAGCAAAAAAATTAGAGTCTTTTGAAAATAAGACATACCTAACAGATATTGAACTAAAAGAACTCTTATCTCTGGTTGGGTTTAAGGGTAAGGACTTGGTGGTTGCATGGGCTGTAGCAAAGAAAGAGTCAAATGGTAGACCATTGGCTTTTAACGGAAACCATAAGACTGGTGACTCATCCTATGGAATGTTTCAAATCAATATGATCGATAACCTTGGTCCAGATCGCAGGACCAAGTTTGATCTTGAGTCAAACGCTGAATTATTTAATCCAGTAAAGAATGCAGAAATTGCATACTATATGACAAATGGCGGAGAAGACTGGTCTTCATGGAAGGGCATTACGCCTAAGACTAAAGAGTGGATGTTAAAATTTCCTAAGTAGTAAATAAAGAATAGGGAGCCTTAATTGGCTCCTTATTTTTTTACCATTTTCCAATTGGACATTTTGCAGAATTTAATTTAGTCTTTACGTTCATAAAGCATCCACACTTTTTGCATTGATGAGTTATTTTTCTTAACTCTGGACACTTTTGACAAATTGAAAAACGTAGTTCAGCAAGTTCTTTTGTTGCTGGTACGGTCATAGGATTAAGAAGGTCTAAAGGAGTGACTCCATTTTTTTCTTTATATTCTTCCCAACGACTTTTAGCCATTGCTGATTGCGTCGTATGCTGCCTGGCGCTGGGCTATCTCTTCGTCTGTAATAAACGGTGGAAGTCCATCCGTTACCATATCAAGTACAACAAACTCATTATTAATAAATTTAGCATTTGGTGAGATAACATATCTTCCATAAGCATGTGAGTTTAAATCTTTAATAGTTGGATTACTTAGAAGAATGCTTCCAAAGTATTCAGTAGTCTCTAACTGATCGAGTTCTACATTATTTTCTAGAATAGAAACAATAATCTTGTCTGATTGGGTTTCCTGTGTAACTTCAATAAATGAATCTGCCCGTAAAAACATATCTGCAGCCCAATCATAAAATGGTGCATCATATACAACGTCTTCACCAATGATGAATGCAAGGGCTGCTGCACGATCTGTAGGATTGTCTTTGTTCCATGAATAAGTAATGTCGCTATCTGTAATCATATATAACTCCTTTTAAATAATTATAGCACAAACTAGCAGGCACGGCAAGAACAGGTAGAACAAGATGCTCCAGATCCAGCACCGCAACAATTTGAAAAATTACAAAATGATGGAAATGCTGCAACGTCAGCAGAGGTACATCTTGTATATGGCCCTGTTTCTGCTACTGGAGAAAACCCAAAGACTGTAAATGGAGAAAACCCAAAGACTGTAAATGGAGAAAATCCAAAGACTGTAAATGGCGAAAACCCAAAGACTGTAAATGGAGAAAATCCAAAAACAGCAAAAGGTGGAGTTGGTGAAAAACCAAATACTGAAAATGGAGTAAATGAAAATGTTCTAAATGTTATATTTACTGGAGTCTCATAGTCTTGTGTTGTTGATGCTGCTGGTGTTTGAGCAATTACCTTATTGTGGTTTGCCAATTCTGCTGCTACATCAGATGTTGACTCTGTAAGTGTTCCAACTGCAAAGCCTTCGGCAACAATTTGAGACTGTGCTGTAGTTTTATCTACTCCAAGCCAACTTGGAAGAAGTTTCATTCCTTTTGACTGAGCCCAACGACCAATCCAACCTAACATGATCTACCTACGCAATCAAATCGCCAATTAGAACCCAAGTGTTGGTATCTGTCTTAACAATTGTTGCTCCAGACCATCTTGAGGCAATATTTTTATTGCTATTTTTACTTAAGATTGTAACTCCTGACCCTTGAACAAAAGTTACTAGACCAGTGTTCATTCTTAAAACATCAAATCTTGTTCCCAATGGAAAAGCCTTTGAAGAGTTTGGCGGTATTGTAATTGTAGTGTTTGATGTAGAATCAAAAGTAATGGTTTTTCCAGCATCATCTAGTTCTGGCTCATAACTTGCAATTTTTGGAAGGAGTGTTGTGTAACCATGGATAAACTTCCAACTTGTTCCATCATAAAACTGTAACTGATTAATTGCAACCGCCGAAGCATCTTGTCTAACAAAACAGACTAATCCACGAACAGGAACTGGAATGGCTGCATCACGTGCTGCTGGATCTGTGAAATTGTTTACACCTGCTTTATTTCTAACAGCATCTTCAAATGTTACTACGTTCTGAAAGTTATGAGTTCCAGACCAAGTATAGTTTGAAACAGTGTTTGTATTTCCACCGATTGCATACCAAGAACTAGTGTCTTCATCATAAACGTATGCTGTTTTTGGAGCACTATTAATAGTTGCCATTATTCTGTCCACCCCATTGCTCTAATTTCTGATTCAGTCATTCCAACAACTTGAACCAATTTAGCAATTGCTCTTTCTTTTAAGATTTCTTTTTCTGTTTGCTCTGTAGTTGCCATTATTCACCTATTGTCTTCCATGTAGAAGTTGAAGAATCATAGATTTTCATAACTAGAGGAGAACTGCCTTTAACTACCCAAAGAGTTCCGTCAGTTGGAGATGTGGGAGTTGTTGATATATAAATTGCTGTTGGGTTTACTGGTGAAACTCCTGGAGCAGAAGATGTATCTAGCCAAACATATCCTTCAGATACTGTGGTTGGTTCTGTAGCAGAAACTGTTCCTCCAGCACCTAATGCATTGATGGCATCAATAGAATCTTGAATTGTTTTTAGGTGGAAAGCAATTGACGGGTTAACTAGTTGCGCTTCGTCAGTATTTGAAGTTAGATATGTATTTGAACCATAATGATAAAGTCTTAGGGCAGCCTGAATGTCTGCATTAGCATCATACCCTGGTATTTTTGTTGGATAGATTGAACCAATATCTGCGTCAGCCATTATAAATCACCTCTCATTTATTATACCACGATAGATATTGCTAGACTGATTGTTTTTACAACATCATCAAGCAAAACCCATTCTCCCGAACTATATTCCATTGCTTTAAAGGTAAGGGGAAGAACTTGGTCTCCACCAACAGTAGTAGTAACTGAGCCAACAGAAACTGAAGAAGAGATTGGCTTATCATTTAAAATTGTGTACTGTACATTAAAATTTGCACTTGTAAGTCCTTGTGCTGTTTCTAAATCAAGGATATTTACTAATGGAACCTGTACAACTCTTGAACCAGCAGTGAATGTTCCTGCTACATTGTCATAGTATATATTTGGAGTTAGTTTTACAATTGGTTCCCATGAAAAAACCGAGGCAGCATTTGAAACATACTGATAAAGATATCCATAACCAGTTGGATCTGTATTTAAAACATTTACACATAGATCATAGGCTTGTGGAGAAATCAAAGATGGTAGTGAGGTGTTTGGATTTCCTTTTGAAGTAAAGATGTTTGAGCCTCTTGGTCCTGGCTCTCCAAAGTCTACAGATAACTGAACCTCTGATGGTCCACCTAAAACCTGTATTTCATCTTTAGAAAGCAAAACCTCTATAGTCATTATGCACCAGTAACATCTGCTGTAACAGAGATAGTTCCCTTTAACAATGTGTAGACATTTTCAACTCCATTAGATATTTGAACATCGTAATAATAAGTTGTTCCAGCAACCAATGATCGTCCTATTGACGGAGAAATTTTACAAGTAATATATGAGTAAGTAGCATCAATTACAGCAGAGGCAGAGGCTGAGAAAGTAGGTGAAGGCCCAACAGAGTTGGCAATTTTAAATAGCGCTGTTTGATTTTGTAAATTGTAAACTGCTCCATTTGCCTGCTTTGGGTAAATGATAAATTCGTAGGTGTCACCCTCGTAGTAGTTAATATTGTATGTTCCTGGAAATGCCATGTAGTCCTCCTTCTTAATTATATCATGAAACAGATACGTAAATGCTCTTTATTTTTATACTTGCATCAAAATCTGTTCTAGCCTGTGGTATTAAACCAGAAGACCATAGTGTTTTATCCTCAATATAAAATTCTTGGTCTACTGAAAAATTATATGTGTGCTGATACTTGAAAGCCCCAACGAACTTTACTACAGAGTGGTCCATTCCTACAAAACTAGATCTAATCCATAACTCTGTGTTATTTACGTAGGTCTCTAACTCTATGTTATATGTAACCTTAACGATTGATCCAATCTTTAAACCTCTAAAGGTTAGCATGCCTGCATCCTTATTATAAAGTTCTGTAGATGATTCTGGAAGGTAGTTACTGTTGCTATATTTTCCTAATCCATCTACCGCTAAAGATACCCAGCCAGAATCTCCACGAGAAATTCCTAAGGCATAGTCCTTAATATTTTTATTATGATAACTAGCCCATCCAGGCTGTTGTCCACATACTGAGACCATAGACTGACCATCTTTACCGTCTTTGCCTTTTTGCCCTGGTTCGCCTTTTGGTCCTATCGGCCCAACGGGTCCTTTTTCTCCTCTAGGTCCTTGTGGTCCTGGCTCTCCTGTTGCTCCTGGTACTGGTATGTATGTAACGTTTGGCTGACCCGACTCATTTGACTGCTGCAGAACTTTGCTGGCATACCCATCAGAGGCTTTTGAGCCTTCTGGAAAGCCCATACTCTTGCTAACAGACATTGAACCCCACCCTTCTTACTTACTTACTTTAAAAACCTTTACATCGCCATTTGAAGTAGTAATTCTAACTACTGGGGGAATGCTAGTTTTATTATTTCTAATTTTTACAACGGCCATTATAAAGACCCACTAACATCACCTAGAACAGAAATAGTTCCTGAAACTGGAGTCCAAACAATATCACCCATAGTTACCTGTAGGTCAAAATTTAAATCTGCAACCTTTGATTTATAGCCAGTACCCCAGTTGCTGCTTAGTTCTGGAGTTATCTTAATTTCAACAAATCCATTACCAGGAACTGTGACTAACTCATCAATAATATCTGTTTTGGGATCATACGAAGAAGCGGAAAAATCCCATGTAGAGGTATTGTAATATGTCACTTCATCATTTTCAAGGAAGTCAACAACAATGGAAGAAGAGTCTCCACGAATAACTGTCCACTTTATAATGGCTGGATCAGCACCAAAATTTCCGATATTAGAGGTCATAATAAAACATTATACCATTATATACAAAAGTGTCTAACACCTAGACTGGGTGGGTATCAGAGAACAGAACTAGGTATTAGACTTAATAATTATATCATAAAACGGACAATACAGACATGATATTAAAGTTTATCAAATCGTTATAATTAAGAATGTCCGTTTTGTCTAGAAGGTGTAGAATCAAAGAAAAATGGATAGTGTATACTTAAATATATATAAGAAAAAAACTATCTTTAAAGTTTAATATTTATATATCTTATATATTATATATAGCAAATAGGCAAATTAGATTACCTTTTGTTACTAGCAATGTATTCTAGCAGCACATCATACATATGGTCAATCTTTGAAGTTGACTTATCTATCTTTTTATCCATCTCGCTGCGCTTTTCGCAATCAAGAAATTGCTGTGCTTTAATCGATTTGATTTCGTCTCGCATTGAAGATCCGCCGTTAGTTTGAGTTTCGTTTCGAATTTCTTGAACTAAGTCGTAAATAGGTTTTGTTTGAGTTCGAATATACCAGCGTACGGAAGTAATCGCAATAGCCAATATAGAGCAAATTGTAAGTATGAATTGGGCCCACTCAGATGTTGTCATAACTAGATAATTATAACCAGTGTTTTTAAAAATATAAAACGCTTTTAGTTCGTCGCCGAAATAGAGGTTATGAAACCACACTATAGACAAAATATGAATGCAAGCATTCTGCATGTCTAGGTTGTGCCACATTCCACAATACGGTATAATAGATAGTCTAGGAAAGGGTATTTTAAATGTACAGAGACGAAGCAATTGAACTGATGTGCGATACTGTTAATAACTATAACAGACAAGCCATTGGACATGGAATGATGAGTGCTGAAGATATGGAAAGTTATATTACAGCCAATGCAGAAAGTTTAAAGTTTATGAACTCACTACTTTATGACACATTAAAAGACAATGGTGTTATCTCTTAATGATTAATTACAATGTAGATCCAGTTCTAGTAGATAACATATTCTCTGATGAAGAGTATAAGTTTCTATATGAGCAGATTAGCAAGACTCCAGAACAGATGATTACTGAAATTGAAGATACTGGATATCTGGCAAAATCTGATCCTACAAAAAACAAACTTAAAGATATAATTCAAAAACGAGTAGAAGAACTATCTGGATTTAAACTTGATAAGTATATGATCCACCATGCAAGGTACACGTTGGAGTCAAATAACATTCCAAGGCTATATCCACACTATGATCGTGGACTAGAGTTTGCCACCTTTACCATTAGCATTATTATGGATTCTACTTTTGACTGGGATATCTATGTTGAGGGAAAATGCGTTCCTGTAAGAAAAAATCAGGGAGCATTTTTTAGCGGGAGTCATGAAATTCACTGGAGACCACCTTATACATTTAAAGAAGGTGACTATTACGATATACTCGTATGTCAATTTAGAGTTAACTCAGACACGACTATGCTTACAGACAGACATAGAGAAGATATGGACAATAAGGTAGGCGAATATATGTCCAAATATTTTAGAGACTATCCACCATTTGGAGATAATCCAAAAGAGTGGCTACAAGAAGAGTATATTGTTAAAAATAGGACAATTACGGACATATCGGAATCTTTAGGCATGCCTGCTGATGCTTTATCATTTTTCTTGCATAAGTATGAGTTTCCGATCAGAAATAAGTAGTGTATAATAATAATATGGCAAATCCAATCAAACCCGTAGCAATCGATAACATGTTCTCAGAAGAAGAAGTTGCTTCTATCTATAAGTCTGTATATGCAATATTTGATCAAGGTTTAGCCGATCATAACGATAAGTATTATTACATGACTAAGTTAACTAATAACGGCTTTGTTGCAATTTTAGATCCCGCAAAGTTTGACAAATCTATTGGAGATAAGTTTAAGTCAGTAGCAGCAACACTTATTGATAATCCTAGAGAATGTGGATTCTTATTTGCTAGATATACACTAGACTCTGGAGCAATGCCTTCTCTGATGCCTCATTGTGATAGATCAGAACCTAGAATGGGCTTATACGGTACCGTCGAACTTAACAAAACTATTGATTGGGATTTTTATGTAGAAGATGAAAAATTCGATATGGCATTTAATCGATCAGTATGGTTTACAGGAACACATCAGCCACACTGGAGACCAGATGCAAACTTTGGTCCAGAAGATTATTACGATATTATTATTTGTCAAACAGTTTCTCTTGAAGACCAATATTTACTTACTGAAGAAGATAGATACACAATGGATCTAAAGGCTAACGAGATTGAGCAAAAGCATAAAGATCTTTTAGTCAATGGATTGCTAAAGCAATATAATCCAGATGGCTGTCAGTAAACTTATTCAAGACCCTAAGTGGTTGCAAGAACAATATGTCGATAATGACAAATCAATAGACCAATTGGCTCAGATGTGTAATGTAGATAGAAGTGTTGTTATCTATTATTTAAATGAGTTTCGTATATACCGCAAATATAATAGGGATGTTCACCCTAGGCGTTGGTAGGTCTTCCTAAGTCTTCCCAGAAAATTTCTCTACCCATGTTATCTGTTATAGGCATAGGCTTTGACTCATTTTCACATAGGCAATCAGAACAAACAGAATCTGAAAATAATTTTTGAGACAGGTTTTCAAATTGACCTTCAGAATATATGTCCCAGGCGTTTTCTAAGTTATCTAAAATTCCCATAATTCATTTTACCATAAATCTGAAAATCTTGTCCAGATGTATGATACACATAATAGAACAAAAAAAGTAAAATAAATAGTGTGCCCATAATAGACACACTACTCACCCCACTTAATTCTATACTAGTGCCACTACCTTTTTTCCTTGTACCCACCCACTGTGAATTCCAACGAGTGGTGCATCGATATTGACCGCAGTTCCAAGTGGAAGTGTTTCAGCGAGTTGGATAATAAATTGATCAAGATTTTCTTTGCTATCAAAATGCATTCCTTTTGTTGAACCTGTAGTTGTTGTTAATGTTACTTTTATCATTGTGTCTTCTTTCTTGTAATGGCTTCTGTCATAGTTGTTTATTGTTCCCCCGCTAGCGAGGTGCGCTCTGCGCCTATCTAGTTCACGCATGGACTAGGTTATTTACCTGTGCGTATACATTGGCGTGTGCATAGCACACCTTCTCTGTAGGTATCCCTAGCATAAAGGCATCTGTGCCACTGTATACTAGTTCTGTTGATTCGCAATTTCTAATAATGCATGTCATTTATTTATTCTCCTTGTGTAGTGCATGAGCAGGGGGTTATTGTTATTGTGTTACCTTGTTGTGTAACTGTTGCTAGTGTATCGCATGAGTCGCATAGGTAGAGGTGCATTTATTCGCACTCCCCACATGGACACACGCTAGGGAATAAGCGTTCTTGCTTAATTCTATTTGCTAAGCGTTCTACCTTAATGTAGGTATCTGCACTAGCACCTCTAAAGGATACTAGTTCGCCATTGGCTACCATGTGAGCAGCCTTAATTATTTTTTGTTCTAATGTTAGTGTAGTCATTTATTTAACTACCTTTCTTTTAATGCGATAACCTTGTGTTATCTTTTCCTTGACCTAGGTTATTTGCCTTATTTCTAAGGGCTCACTAGGATTTCTTATTTAATTGTTATAGTAGTAATACTAGCACACATTTCTCGAAAAGTCAAGTTTAGACACGGACAATTCGGACATTTTCTGTGTGATTTACATCACCCTCCAAGCGTAAAGGCTAGCACTAGGGCTATTCCTAAGCCTATGAATGCGCCTATAGGGGCATAGTCTGC